>Ga0265297_10001067_pt1 | contig 68287 bp, 73 predicted proteins | sample Munlanlwell13791_FD_192502 | JGI IMG/M metagenome (GOLD analysis project Ga0265297, IMG submission 192502) | Leachate microbial communities from a municipal landfill in Southern Ontario, Canada - Leachate well 137-91 | ecosystem: Engineered > Solid waste > Landfill > Unclassified | place... | reverse complement strand
AGGATAGAAAGCGATATCACGATCTCAATGAGGGTGAATCCGCTCCTTTTCATCTCATCCCCCTGCTAAAAACCGCCTATCTGGACCAGTTCGTGATGTTGTCCGTACCGCCGGCGGCCTTATCCGGCCCGTTCGAGATTATGTCTACATAGTTGCCGCCGTGCGTGGTGTCGGGCCTCGTATAGGTCAAAGCGGTGCCCCACGCGTCTATGATCGTATTGCCGCCCGTGAGGTCATTATCCTTGAATATCATATACGGCCCCGCCCAGTTGCTCGTGGGCACAACCGTCATGGATACCGTTCCGAGCATATAGGTGCCGCCGCTGTTGGTCATGAGGCAGGTATACAGGTTCGTGTTGCCGCTGATCGGATAACCGCCAAGGTCGGACTGGAACATGCCCAGGCCCGTCTCAATAGCAGCTATCATGGAACGGGTCCGCGCTATCAGCGCGCGCTGCCTTGCCGAGGATGCGGCCCCGGCGACAAGCCCCGCCAGCATCATAATTATCGTCATGACGACTATGAGTTCTATTATCGTGAATCCCCTTTTACCCCTTCTCATTTTAACCACCTCCTAGCGCGGTTACGAGCTGGAAGAGCGGCAGGAACATAGCTATGACTATGAAACCCACTATGAGGCCCAGCCCGATGATCAAGAACGGCTCAAGTATGGACATGAGGCCGGTTACCGTGACATCGACCTCTTCATCATATACGTCAGCGACTTTAAGGAGCATCTGGTCAAGGGCGCCGGTCTCCTCCCCTACGGAGATCATATTTACAGCCATCGCGGGGAACAACCCGGCTTTCAGGAGCGGTTTCGCGACCGTCTCTCCTTCCCTTACGGCGTCATGGACTACCACTATGGAACGCGCCATAGCTTCATTGCCGGTCGTATCCTTCGCGACCATCAGCGACTGCAATATAGGAACGCCGCTGGAAAGCAGCGTACCCAGCGTCCTTGAGAAGCGGGCAATGGCTATCTTCCTCACCAGCACCCCCATGACCGGTATCTCAAGTCTTGCCTTGTCCAAAAGCAGCCTTGTCGCCGGCAGCTTGTACAGGACCTTGAACAATACGATCAACAACGCTATTACCGCCAGTCCGATATACCATTGGTTTTTCGCGAAATCGCTGACGACAAGAAGCACTTTTGTCATTACCGGAAGCTCTACGTTCATTTCCTTGAATATCTGAAGGAACTTCGGGACTATAAACGCTATAAGGAAACCGAGGACCGACAGCGCCATCGTAAGGACGAGCGCCGGGTATATCATGGCCGACTTGATCCTTCCCTCCAACCTCTGTGATTTCTCGGCAAATTCCGCAAGTCGCGTCAATACGACTTCCAGGACGCCGCCCGCCTCACCGGCTTTTACGGTATTTACGTACAGGGACGGGAACGCCTTGGGAAATTTAGCGAGCGCTTCGGAGAATGAGCTGCCTCCCTCTACCTGTTCGGCAAGCCCCCTTATAGTGACCTTAAGGACGCCGGCTTTCTCCTGCCTCTCCAGCACATAGAGAGCGCGGACCAGCGGCAGGCCAGAACCGATCAGCGTGGCCAACTGCCTGGTAAAAATGGTTATTTGCTTCGCGCTGACGCCGCCGAACGACAGCGTTAACACGGATTTCGCGGGTTTTATCTCGCCCGACGCCGACCCCGCCCTCGGTGAAGGCCCGTCTGACTTTGCCTTTTCTTCCGAGATGCTTATCGGGTAGAGGCCCTTCTGGCGGATCTGCTCCATCGCCTCCTGGTTCCCGGCGACATCAAGCCTGCCCTTGGTCTCCTTGCCGTCTTTGTCGATAGCGACGTAGTTGAATATGGCCATAACTTATTCTCCCTTAATCTGTAATACAAATATACCCTATTAGAACGTCTTTGTCAAAGGCACAAAAAAAGCTAAAGAACGGATGTCTGGGCTTCTTTAAGCACCTCATCGACGCTTGTAACGCCGGAATAGATCTTCTCAAGGCCGTCCTCGAGCAGGGTCTTCATCCCGCCCGCAATGGCCGCCTTCTTTATGAGGGCGGTATGGGCCTTCCCTATTACAAGCTGCCTTATCTCTTCGTTCAATTGCAGGAGTTCGTAAATACCGGTCCTGCCCTTGTACCCGGAATTATTGCATTTAACGCAGCCGGCGCCCCTGTAGAATTTGTGCGTCTTGACATCCTCGGGCTTAAGCCCCAGGTCCGCGACGATCTCGGGCTCCGGCGTATACTCCTCCTTGCAGTAAGTGCATATCTTCCTGACCAGCCTCTGCGCGAGCACCGCTTCAAGCGTGGACGTGACAAGGAACGGTTCGACTCCCATATCGACCAGCCTAGTTATCGTGCCGGATGCGTCATTTGTATGGAGCGTAGAGAAGACGAGGTGTCCGGTCAGCGATGCCTGTATCGCTATCTGCGCGGTATCCGGGTCCCTTATCTCGCCGACCATGATTATATCGGGATCCTGCCTTAAAATATGCCGGAGGCAGGACGCGAATGTAAGGCCTATCTTCGCATTTATCGGGACCTGGATGACTCCCTTAAGGTCGTACTCGACGGGATCCTCGGTCGTGATAACCTTATACTCTATCTTGTTTATCTCCCTCATGCACCCGTAAAGCGTTGTGGTCTTCCCGCAGCCGGTAGGCCCGGTGGCCAGGAATATCCCGTTGGGCTTTTGTATTATGCCGCGTATCTTCTTCTTCGTATCATCGAGCATGCCCACGTCGTCTATCGATAAGCTGACGGTCGTCCTGTCGAGGACCCTCATGACGACGCTTTCGCCGAATATCGTCGGCAGGGTCGAGATACGCAGGTCAACGCTCTTGCCTTCAATAGTGATCATGATACGGCCGTCCTGCGGAAGGCGGCGCTCGGCTATGTCGAGGTTAGCCATAACCTTTATCCTCGACGAGAGTCCCAGGCTGAGGTTTTTTGGGGGGCGCGCGACTTCGTAAAGCACGCCATCCACCCTGTACCTTACCCTGTAGTCCGATTCAAAGGGCTCGAAATGTATGTCGGAGGCCTTCTCCTTTACGCCCTGCAGCAATATCATGTTCAGCAGTTTTATGACCGGGGCGCGCGACGCCAGTTCCTGCAATGTCGCGATGTCGTTGATCTCCTCGCCGGCCGCTACGAGCTCCATCTTTTCGCCGAACACTCCGAGCACGTCCTGTATCGTCTCGCCTTCGGAACCGTAATACTTCTGTATCTGCTCCTTGATATCCTCGTCGCTGGCGACCACGCCCTTTATGTTCATGCCCAGGGTGAACCTGAGGTCATCGAACGCGGCAACGTTAAGCGGGTCGGCGATCGCGATCGACAGCTGGTTCCCGTCAACCGCAATGGGCATGATCGTATATATCTTTGCGACGGAGGCCGGGACCTTATCGATGACCTCCTTCGGTATCTTCATGTCCTTCAGCTTGATAACGGAAAAACCGGACCTCGCGCCGAGAAGCTGCAGGATATCGTCCTCCTTGACGACACCCATATCGACGAATATCCTTCCGAGCAGCTTACCTGTGAGCTTCTGCTCCTCAAGGGCCTGCTCGAGCTGGTGCTCGTTTATCATATGCTTATCGAGCAGAAGCTGTCCTATCCGCTTGTATTTTTCCTGCTTGGGCTGTTCTTTTTCGGGAGCCATTCCTATTCCTCGTATCCGTGTGTTATGCGTATGACCTCGGATATCGTCGTGATCCCTTCCTTGACCTTGTTGAGGCCGTCTTCCCTTAGAAGCTTCATGCCGTTCCTGCGCGCGGCATCGCGGATCTCATATGACGAGAGCCTTTTGACTATCATCTCGCGTATCTCGTCGTTGTTCACAAGAAGCTCAAATATCCCGATCCTTCCCTTATACCCTGTATAATTACACATCTTGCATCCCTTGCCCTTGAATAATTGCATTTCTTCCGCTTTCGGGTCGCCCGTCTTGTTACCGAGGACATATAATTCCTCGAAGGAGGGTTTATACGGCTCCTTGCAATTCTGGCAGATCTTGCGCACAAGCCTCTGGGCCATGACAGCCTGGACCGTGGAGCTGACAAGGTAGGACTTAACTCCCATATCTATAAGGCGGGTGAACGCGCCCGCCGCATCGTTCGTATGAAGCGTGCTGAACAACAAATGGCCCGTGAGCGCAGCCTGTATGGCGATAGAACCGGTCTCGAAATCGCGGATCTCGCCGACCATTATTACGTCGGGGGCCTGCCTCAGCATGGTCCTGAGGCCTGAGGCAAACGTCAGTCCTATCGAAGGCCTCACATGGACCTGGTTGATGCCCGATATCTGGTACTCTACCGGGTCTTCTACGGTTATGAGTTTCTTATTGGGCTTGTTAATATAACTTAACGCGGCATAAAGCGTGGTGGTCTTGCCGCTTCCGGTCGGGCCGGTGATCAGCAACATACCGTAAGGCAGGTGTATCAGTTTTTCGAAAGTATCCGCGTCTTCGTGCAGGAAACCCAATTCCGCGAGCCCGAGCATGAAGCTCGATTTATCCAGGATCCTCATGACGACGCTCTCGCCGTAAAGCGCGGGGAGCGTGGATACGCGGAGGTCGAGGTCCTTGCCCATACCCTGTATCCTTATCCTTCCGTCCTGCGGCAGCCTCTTCTCCGCGATATTCATGCCCGCCATGATCTTAAGGCGGCTTAATATCGAGGGCTGCAGCTGCTTGGGAGGCCCGGGCACTTCATGCAGGACTCCGTCTATCCTGTATCTTACGCGGAACTTGTCCTCCAGCGGTTCTACGTGGATATCGGACGCGCGGTTCTTTACCGCTTCCGATATTATCTGAGTGACGAGCTTGATTATCGGCGCCTCATCCTTCTGCTCTTCCTTTACGACCTCCCCCGCAACACCTTTAAAGGAGACTTCGGCGGTTTCGTCCTGCTTCTGCGCCACCGCATCAAGGATGTTCTTGCTTCCGCCGTAATGTTTCTCGAGCGCGATATTTATATTCGTTCCCGAGCATAACATGAAATCAAGCTTCATCCCGGTAAAGGATTCGAGGTTATCCTGGGCAAGAAGGTTCAGCGGGTCGTCGGTAGCTACGGTCAATACCTCGTTCTCGAATTTTATAGGCACTATTTTATGGCGGTATGCCACGGCGGGTTTGATCTTCGAGAGGATATCGAAAGGTATCTCCATGTCGAAGATCGGCGCGTTGACCAGCGAAAACTCCTGGACTATAAGGTCCCTGAGCTGCTCCGTCTGCATGAAACCGACGCCGCTCAAGACTTCAGAAAGGCGGCTGCCCGATTCCAACTGGGATTTCAGGACGCTCTTAAGCTGCGATTCATCGAGTATCCCGATCGATCTTAAGTATTCCCCTATGAGCCTGCTTCTATTGATCAAAGCCCGACTTTCTCCCCTCATGCCTTCTTGCTGAGGACCCGGCTTCGCGCCGGACCCGGTTAAAAGCGGCGCCCGTCTTTTTTGCGGCCCTTACACAATCATCGTACTCCGGAGAAACCGTAAGAAGCTTGCCGTTACCGAAGCCAAGCTTCACCCTTATATTACCATATTTTGTATTTACTTCAACTATTTTACGGTCCAGCACCATCCTTTCGGCCGTGTGATATCTTATGCCGAACGTTGGCGTCTCCTCAAATATTATCCTTGAGAACACATCCGTATCCCCTTTTTCCGCGATAACCGTCAGCACGCATCCCGGCCGCGATTTCTTCATGATAACGGGCGTGATATATACGTCGAGGGCTCCGCGCTCAAACAGCCTTTCCATGAGATACCCGTATGCCTGCGGGTTCATGTCATCGATATTCGTCTCGAGCACGGAGACGCCGCCTACGCGCGATGCGGACGATCCTGTCCGCGCAGGCATCTCACAGACCATTGCCCTCAGCAGGTTCGCGCGTCCCGGTATCTCGTAAGTTCCGGCTCCGTAACCCGTCTTGAGTATCCTGATCCAGCCGGGGCATCCGCGGAAGGCGGCGCAGCCATCGGAAAATGTCTTAAGTATAGCGGCTCCCGTGGGCGTGACAAGCTCAAAGGGGAGATCCTCGATCCTGATATCGAACCCCTGTAAAAGATAGGCGGTCGCAGGCGCCGGATTCGGGAAGACCGCGCCGTGTACGGATACCGTGCCCGTCCCCGAGACGACGCTTGAAGTAATGATCCTCTCGATCCCGAGGGCCTCCATTCCGATGCATGAGCCGACTATATCCACTACGGAGTCTATATCCCCCACCTCATGGAAATGCACCTTATCCGCAGCGATGCCGTGGGCTTTTGCTTCGGCCGCGGCCAGGTTCGCGAAGACCGACAGCGACATCTCCTTTACCTTGCTCGAAAGCGATGATCTCCTTATGGCCCCGGAGATACCCTTGAAGGTCTTAGCGTGCGCATGCTCATGGCAGTGATGCCTGTCATATATAACGTCGAATTTGACCCCGGTTATGCCCGCCCTTCTTACGCTGCGGGCCCTTATGCCGTACTTTCCGATCTTGATCCTGCGCAATCCGGATATGAGCTCCTTCTTGTCCAGCCCGCAGCCTATAAGCGCGCCGATGAACATGTCGCCGCTTATGCCGCTCGCGCAATCGAGATATAATATCTTCATGTATTTATAAGCCCCGCGAAATACCCTGCGCCGAAACCGTTGTCGATATTCATCACGCAGACACCGGGAGCGCAGGAATTGAGCATCGAAAGCAGCGCGGACAATCCCCCGAAGGACGCGCCGTATCCGACGGACGTCGGGACCGCGATGACCGGGCACGCGGCCAGGCCGCCTATTATCGAGGCGAGCGCGCCCTCCATGCCCGCGACGACTATTATGACCTTGGACCTCTTTATCAACGGGATGTTCCCGACTACCCTGTGTATCCCGGCGACGCCGACATCGTAGAGCTTCACGGTCCTGTTGCCCAGGAGCTCGAGCGTTTGCGCGGCCTCTTCTGCCACGGGTATGTCGGAGGTCCCGGCGGTAATTATCGTGACGGCGTCCCTCTTTACGCGGGGTTTCTTCTTCTGGAGGTATATCATGCCGGCGGTCTCATTGAACCTGAGGCCGCTTATTTGCCGCGACAGGAAACGAAACAGCTCCGGGCTAGCCTTGGTGACAAGCAGGGTATTGCCGCTTTCCGCGATCTTCCTGGAGATCTGCGCGATGTGGGAGTCCGTCTTGCCGGGTGCGAATACGACTTCGGGAAAACCTTTGCGGACCTGACGGTGAAAATCTATTTTGGCGAACCCGATATCATGGAAAGGAAAATGCTCTAATTTTTTCAGGGCCGCGCGCTGAGATATCTTTCCCCTTTTCAGGTGGGTGAGGACTTTCCTAATCGAATTTTTAGAATAATCCATGATGCCTATCTTTTTGTGATAATAACGGCTATCAAGAGCGCGATCAATATGAAGGCCAGGATATAGAAATCGTTGAAATAAACGAAGTCCCTTATCCTGTCGAACAACGAGTACTTTTGCCTGGCGCCGGGTTCCGGGGGCGGGGTCAAGTGGTATATCGGGACGGACTGATGCTTCAGCATCCTAAGCCTGCTCCTTAGGGCTTCCACCTGCCCCTTCCTGAACCTGAGGAATTTACCGCCTATATTGTACGCGGGGATCTTGCCTTCCGCGACGAAGGCCTTTATGTCCTCTTCGTCCAATTCAAGGAGAGCGGCGGCCTCCTCGAGGCTTATGAGCCTTTCGGATTCCTTCCTGTCGTTCCGGGGGCTACTTAACTCGCTCCGATGCAATCCATTCATCTATTTTCGCTTTGTCAAAATGCAGCTTATCGCCTTCCCTGATAGACGGCAGCTTGCCGCTCGAGGCCCATTCCCTGACAACCGACGCGTCGACCTCAAGATACCTCGAGACCTCATCGAGGCCGATCAGCTCGGCGCCCGGCTGGGACGCGCTCTTTACCCCGGACGTCATCTGGCAGTTACCGTTCAATACCGAGCCCTTGCCGATCTCGAGCAGCGGCGTGCGTATGTTGCCGTCAACGCGCGCAGGCGAGACCAGTTTGAGGGATTTTTTGGCAACGACCTCCCCGGTGACCCTTCCGGCGATCGTTATTTCGTCCCCGATGATGTTCGCGCTGACGAAGGCTTTTTCTCCGATCAACAGAGTCCCCCTCGTGTCGAGGGTCCCCTCGAACCTGCCGTTAATCTGCAGGTTAACGGGGTCCTTGAATGACATCGTGCCCTGCATGCTGGCGTCTACGTCCAAGACCTTCTCTTCGACCTTCTTGCTTTTACCGAGCATCGCCAAGCACCCCCTTTCCGTTTCCGGATACCGGATCAGATGTCCGACATGATCTTCCAATCGACCTTCGACACGCCCTTGAGCTGGCGTATCCTTGATGTTATATCATTATCGTTTTCGTTGCTGAGCAGCTTGCAATTTATGCGCAGCAGCATCTCGTCGGAGCAGGAAGACTTCCTGACGTCGAAATCCTTTATCTCGACATCGTATTCCGAAAGTACGGAACGGATCATCTCGAGCTGCGAGGCATCCGGGCCGCATACGATCTCAAGGGACCTATACCAGTCCTTCCTTATTAACAGCTTCTCTAACCTGTTAAGGAAGAAGAGCGCCGATAGGACTATGACGGTCGTCGCGGCCGCGGGGACGAATACCCCGGCTCCTACGGCAAGGCCTATGCCCGCGACGGTCCACAGGCTGGCGGCCGTCGTGAGGCCCCTGACCGAGGCCTTGAACCTTATTATCGTGCCGGCCCCGAGAAAACCTATCCCGCTTACGACCTGCGCCGCGATGCGGCCGGGGTCCGGGTTAGCTACCCCCTTGTAAATTTCGAAGATATGCATGGAGGTCAACATTATAAGCGTGGAGCCTACGCCGACAAGTATGTGCGTCCTGAAACCGGCAAGCCTTCCGTGTATCTCGCGCTCATAGCCGATAAGGCCGCTGAGCAACGCCGCAATGCACAACCTAAGGATCATTTCATAATCGGTGAGCGCCATATTCTTCTCCTGTTTATATTTCCAGGCCGGGTTCGGCCGTAAGCCCCAGGCCGGGTTTCGCCGGGCATTTCTTATACAGCAGGTAACCGGCGGAAGCGATCATCGCCCCGTTATCAAGCGAAAGCCTCATCTCGGGAAAAACCACATCTATGCCGTTCTCGGCGCCGGCTGCGGACAGGCGCGACCTCAGCAGCCTGTTCGCGCTGACCCCGCCGCCTACTATCAGCGTGTTTATGCATTTAGACCGGCATGCATATACGGACTTTTCGACTATCGAACCGACCGCTACCTTCTGGAAGGACGCCGCGATATCGGCCGCGGCTTTTGCGCCGACGCTTTTGCCCTTCGTATGATATAATACAGCAGTTTTGAGCCCGCTAAAACTAAAATCGTAGGAGCCGTCGCCAAGGAATGGGATCTTCAGCCTTACCGCGTCCGGGTCGCCGTTTTGCGCGGCCTTCTCTATAGCGGGGCCGCCCGGATAACCAAGGCCTATGACCTTCGCGACCTTATCGAACGCTTCGCCGACCGCATCGTCCCTTGTCTGGCCGAGAAGCTTGAACTTCCCTATGCCGCTGCACAATACGAGGCTCGTATGGCCTCCCGATACCACAAGCCCGATGAAAGGGAACTTGATATCCGGGCGCCCTATCAGCCCGGAATATAAATGCGCCCACAGATGGTTCACCCCTATTAACGGCACTCCGATGGAATAGCTTAACGCCTTCGCGAACGATACCCCGACAAGCAGGGCGCCCACAAGGCCGGGGCCATTGGTCACGGCCACCATCCCTATATCCGCCAGCCTGACCCCCGCGGAATCCAGGGCATCCCTTACCGCGTAATCTATTACTTCAACATGGTAACGGGTGGCTATTTCGGGGACCACTCCCCCGTACCTTTTATGGAACTCCAGGGATGAAGCTACCGTGCTCGAGAGGATCCGCGTGCCGTCCTCTACAACGCTCGCTCCGGTCTCGTCGCATGATGTCTCTATGCCGAGGACAAGCATCGCCTATCTCGCCAATTCCGATACCGGCACGACGTCTATTCCCCTCCCGTCCAGATTAGGGACAAGTTCAGTAAGGACAGCTACCGTGTTCTGCCTGTCGTGGCCTATAGCGACGGCCTCTCCGTTCTTAAGCGCGATACTTACCGCCTTTTCGAACTGCTTCTTTATGTAAGACGGGTCGCTTTCATTGTCCAGGAATATCGACCTCTTCACGAATTTCACCCCGAGCTTATTCGCGAGGTACTCGCCCGAGGAGTCATTGGTCACAAGGCTGTCGAGGAAGAACATGTCGTGTTTCTTCAATTCATCGAACAGCACGCCCATCAGGCGCAGGTCCTCCGTGGCCTTTGAACCCTCGTGGTTTGATATCCCCGAAGCATAAGGCACGGACTGCAGCGACTTGTTAAAAGCCGCCCTTATCTCATCATCGCTCATCGATGTGCATAACGTGGAAAGCTCCAGCCGCATCTTGGCCTTCGGTTCCATCGGCATATGCATTATGACCTGGAATCCCTTTGCGCTGGCCTTATCCGCAACGGCTGTCGAATACGGAAGCGCCGGCAATACGGAAAGTGTCAGAGGTCCCTTGATCTCCAGCACCCGGTCCAGGTTTTTAATATTATAACCCCAGTCATCGAGGACTATCGCGAGTTTCGGCCTCACGACCTGTGGCGCTGCGCGCGCTAATCTGTGTATCAGCGTCAGCCGCAGGATCGGCACGCCGGAATTACGTTCGGTAATGAGATAGGATATCTCTTCCCTCCCCCGGTCCTTGCCCTTAACGGACATCTGCTTGACCGTCCGCAACTCATCGCGGACAGCAAACCCGCTCTTGTTCAGCGATTTCTCAAGCCTGCGCCGGAAATCGGCAAATTGGAAGTCATCCTTGACCCAATACCGTTTTTCTATATAGAAATGCTTTACCTTCCCTACGAGGTCCTTCGACGTGACCTTGGCCGTTGACAGCTCGCTGTCGACGGCCATGTTGACCGCCCTGTCCTCAAGGTAATTGACGGCGACGTTATACACGAACGCGACGATTATCGCCGCCGCAACCGCAGCCACAATATAGAGGGGATCTATCTTTTTCATCTTCTTCATTTTTTAGCGGAGAAAGACCTGTAGATCTTTATTGTCTTTATGACGTCAACCGCGCTCTGCAGCTGGTTGTCATACTCATCCTTCTTCACGGAAGGCTTGGCGTCCTTCGACTGTTCTAGCTTATCAAATACTTCCTCGGGGTCCTTCTTCCCGTCGGCCTCCGCTTTCTTCAGCTGCTCGCGTTCTATAACGAGGTCCGGTATGATCCCCTGGCCGTGTATCGAACGGCCGCCGGGCGTATAATATTTGCTCGTGGTGAGCCTGATCGCCGAACCGTCGGATAACGGTATCACTGTCTGGACCGAGCCTTTGCCGAACGTCTTCACGCCGACTATGACCGCCCTCTTCAGGTCCTGCATCGCGCCCGCGACTATCTCGGATGCGGAAGCCGAACCCTGGTCGACCAGGACCACCATCGGCATGTCCGTGCGGGGCCTCTTATCCCTTGCCCTGAATTCCATATTCTGCCTGTTATCCCTGCCCTTCGTATATACTATCATCTCCCCTGTAGGCAGAAATTTACCGGCGACATCCGCCGCGACGTTCAACAGGCCGCCCGGGTCATTCCTCAGGTCGAGGATGATGCTGTCCATTCCCTGCTTTTCGAGGTCCACCAGCGCGTCCTCAAGGTCCTTTGCCGACCTCTCCTGGAATACGCTGAGCTTGATATAGCCTATCTTCTCCTCGAGTATCTTCACGTTCCTTACCGATTTGACCTTTATCGTATCCCTTACTATATCGAAATCAAGGACCTTGCTCTCATTCTCCCTCAATACGGTAACTGATACGGGAGTCCCCGGTTTACCGCGCAATTTCTTGACGGCCTCCAGGATCGTTATGCCTCGTGTTATCTCTTTGTCTATCTTTACTATCCTGTCGCCCGCCTTAACGCCGGCCTTGAAAGCGGGAGTATCCTCAATAGGGGCGATTACCGTCAGAAGGTCGTCCTTCACCGCTATCTCTATGCCGATGCCGCCGAACTCCCCTTCGGTCTCAACCTTCATCTCCGCGTAGGTCTCGGGATCCATGAACTCGCTGAACTTATCGAGCGACTGCACCATCCCTTTGAGCGCGCCGTAAATAAGCTCTTTCGACTTCACGTCATCCACGTATTCCGAACGGACAAGCGAGAGCGCGTCGGAGAAAAGCTCGAGATGTTTGTATATATCCTCTTCCTTCTCCGGCGCAGCCGGCGCCGCCTTAGTGTCCTTAGCTTTCTCATCGGTGACCGCGTAAAGGCAATTCGGGACCGCGATGGCCGCCGCCAAGACCAATAATAATATCTTCTTCTTAAACATCTGCTCTCCTCCCCCGGTTATTTTTTTGCCGCAAGCCTTTTTCTCAAAACCTCGTTGACCATGGCGGGATTTGCCTTGCCCTTCGTCTTCTTCATGACCTGCCCCACCAGGAACATTAGCGCGCTATCCTTTCCCTTCGTGAAATCCTCAACGGTCTTGACGTTCTCCGCTATCGCCTCATCGGCGAATTTTTCCAGTTGCGAGGCGTCGGATATCTGCGATAACCCGCTCTCCGAGATTATCGCGGAGGCGTCCTTGCCTGTCTCGCACATCCGCAGGACGATATCCTTCGCCATCTTGCCGCTTATCTTTCCGGAATCTATCTCCCTGATCAACCCGGCAAGCGCCTGCGGCTCCATCTTTAGCTCATTTATCGATATGCCCTTCGAGTTCATGTATGCCGATATATCCCCCATAAGCCAGTTGGATATCACCTTGGGCTTATCATAATATTTCAGGCATGCCTCGAAATAATCGGCGTTCGCTTTTTCCTGGGTCAGGACTTCCGCGTCATATTCCGGAAGCCCTAGCGAGCCGATGAACCTGGCCTTCTTCGCTTCGGGTAACTCAGGCAGTCCCTTTCTTTCGGATTCGACGACAGACGGGTCGAGCGCGAACGGCACGAGGTCGGGTTCCGGGAAATACCTGTAATCATGAGCCTCTTCTTTAGAGCGCATCGAAATGGTCACGCACCTGTCGGGATCCCAGAGCCTCGTCTCCATGACGATCCTCTCACCGGTCTCCGCGCATTTGACCTGTCTTTCGATCTCATACTCCAGCGCGGACCTGACCCCCTTGAAGGAATTCATGTTCTTGACTTCCGCCTTCGTCCCGAGGCCGGTATCGCCCTTCTTCCTTATCGATATGTTCGCGTCGCAGCGCAGGCTGCCCTTCTCCATGTCGCAATCGGAGACGTCGAGGTACCTGAGCAACAGCTTCAGCTTCGTAAGGTACCGGTACGCCTCTTCGGGCGAATTGATATCGGGTTCGCTGACTATCTCGAGCAGCGGCATGCCGCAGCGGTTGAAATCCACAAGGCTCGAGTTCTCTCCCTCCTCATGTATCAGTTTCCCCGCGTCCTCCTCCATATGCACCCTTTTTACGCGTATGGTCTTGACCTTGCCGCCGGCATCTATATCCACCTTCCCGTCCTCCGAGAGCGGTTCATCGTACTGCGATATCTGGTAGTCTTTCGGCAGGTCCGGATAGAAATAATTCTTCCTGTGGAATTTTACCTCCGAGGATATCTTGCAGCCGACCGCCAACGCGGTCCTTACCGCGGAGAGGAGCGCTTTTTTGTTCAGCACAGGCAGGACCCCTGGAAACCCAAGGCAGACCGGGCACGTATGCGAATTCGGGGAACCTCCGAATTCGGTAGTGCAACCGCAGAACATCTTCGACGCGGTCTTTACCTGCACGTGCACTTCAAGTCCTATTACGGGTTCATAATCCATCTAAAGTATCGGGCTCCTCTTATGCCAGTCGGTATAGCATTCGTACGCGTGGGCGGCCCTGAGGATCTTTCCCTCCCGGAAGAAGTCGCCTATAAGCTGCATTCCTATGGGCAACCCGGACTTCGTGAAACCGCACGGCACCGATATGGCCGGTACGCCGGCCAAATTCACCGATATCGTGAATATGTCAGACAGGTACATCGACAACGGGTCCGACGACCTCTCTCCCACCCTGAACGCCGGCGTCGGTGACGTCGGGGTCAGTATGCAATCGAGCCCGGCCTTGAAGACCCTGTCGAAATCATCCTTTATGAGGGCGCGTACCTTCTGCGCCTTCAGGTAATACGCGTCGTAGTATCCGCTCGACAACACGTATGTGCCGAGTATTATCCTGCGTTTCGCCTCCGCGCCGAAACCTTCCCCGCGCGTCCTCTCGTACATATCGAGGATATTCTGCGGGTCCTCGCAGCGGTGCCCGAATTGGACGCCGTCGAAACGGGCGAGGTTGGACGACGCCTCGGCAGTGGCAAGGATATAATAGACCGCGACCGCGTATTCGGTATGGGGAAGCGACACCTCGGAGACCTGGGCGCCCTTGTCTTTCAGGAGCGCGATCGCCTCCTTTACCGCAGCATCTACCTCCTTGTCCATCCCGTCCACGAAATATTCTTTTGGTATTCCTATCTTCATTCCCCTGATATCGCCCGTAAGGCACGAGAGATAATCCGGCACGGGTATATTGACCGACGTGGAATCCTTTTCGTCATAGCCCGCTATCACCCCGAGAAGCAGGGCCGAGTCGCGCACGTCTTTCGTGAGCGGCCCTATCTGGTCCAGGCTCGACGCGAACGCGATCAGGCCGTAACGCGATACCCTGCCGTACGTCGGCTTCATCCCGACAACGCCGCAGAGGGCGGCCGGCTGCCTTATGGAGCCTCCGGTATCGGAACCGAGCGCCATGACCGCTTCATCTGCGGCCACAACCGCCGCGGAACCGCCGCTCGAACCTCCCGGTATCCTTGACGTATCCCACGGGTTAAGCGTCGGAAAATATGACGAGTTCTCGCATGAGGACCCGAACGCGAATTCGTCCATATTGGCCCGGCCCAGGACCACGGCGCCTTCAGCTTTAAGCTTTTCTATGACCGTCGCGTTATAGGGAGGCCTGAAACCCCGTAAGATCTTAGAGGCGCATGTGGTCAGTTCACCCTCGATACATATATTATCCTTTATGGCGACGGGAATTCCCCTTAGCTTTCCCTGCGCTGCGCGCGACTCCGCAGCAGCCGCGCGGGCTAAAGCCCCCTCCCTGTCGATACTCAGGTAGCCTTTGACCTTGCCGTCGACGGACTGCGCGCGGGAACAGACAGACTCGATAATATCTTCCGGCCTGACGGATCGCTTATCCATAAGGGCCAAGAGTTCATTTGCTGTCAGGGAATATAGGTTATCCATATTTACCGGTTATTCTTCTATTATCCTGGGGACCTTGAAAAAATCCCCTTTCTTCTGGGGAGCGTTCGATAGCACCGCCTCGCTGGGAGCGGACGGCCTTGCCTTATCCTCCCTGAACGGATTGGAAGCGGCATGGGGATGGCTCATCGGGGGGACATCCTTCGATATGTCGAGGCGCTCGTTCAGCTTATCGACATAACCGAGTATCCCGTCCAGCTGGCGCGCGATCAGGGAAACCTCCTGGTCGGTCAGCTTTAGCCTTGCAAGCCGCGCTACATACTTTACCTTATCGTCTTTTATACTCATATCAATAAATTAACCTATCATAAGTCATGCCCGATGTCAATCCGGGGCCTAAATAGCGTCGGCTATCACCGCAAATTGCTGCAGTGAAAGCTGTTCCGCCCGTATGCCGGGGTCTATCCCGATACGCGTAAGAAGCGCCGCGAGGCTCGGCTTATCCAGCGTTATCGCGTCGCTTGAAAGAAGCGAGTTCAACAGCGTCTTCCTCCTCTGGCCGAAACCCGCCTTGACGACCGCGAAGAATTTAGACTGGTCCTTGACCTGGACGGAAGGCTTCGGAAGGACCTGCATCTCGATGAAGGTCGAGTCTACATCCGGCTGAGGGTAAAAAGCATGCCTGCCGATATCCAAAAGCGCCTTCGGTTTTGTGTGGAACTGCACATAGACCGAAAGCGACCCGTAATCCTTTCCTCCCGGCTTTGCGCATATCCTGTCCGCGACCTCTTTCTGGACCATTATAAATATCGTCTCGAAATTGTTCCTGTTATCTATCAACCGCTCTATAATCGGCGTCGTTATATAATAGGGGAGGTTTCCTATCACCTTGACCTTGAAAGGCGCCTCGACCAGCACGGATTCGATGTCCACATCAAGAAAATCATCGCACAGGACTTTCACGTTGCTGAATCCCTTCATGATGTCGTTGAGGGCGAGGCATACAGTCCTGTCCTTCTCTATCGCGAGGATCCTCTTTACCTCGCGCGCAAGCCTGGTCGTCAGCGCTCCGAGGCCCGCGCCTATCTCCATGACCCAGTCTATATTTGTAAAACCGCAGGCCATCATTATATCCTCGACCACGTCGCTGTCGACAAGGAAATTCTGGCCGAGGTATTTCTTCGGGACGATATTGTATTTCCTCAGCGCGGACTTAAGCTCCGGGAGGTACATTACCGGCGCCTCCCGCGGGACGCGCCGGCCATCGATACGGCAAGCTTTATCGATGCGATCATGGGCCCGGCGTCAGCGATCCCCTTTCCGGCTATATCGAATGCGGTCCCGTGACCCGGGGATGTCCTAGGAAAAGGAAGTCCGAGCGTAACATTTATGCTGTTATCCCGCGCAATCATCTTTAACGGGGTCAATCCCTGGTCATGGTACATCGCGATGATGCAATCGAGCCTGCCGCGGTAAGCGGAATAAAACAACGCCTCTGATGATATGGGCCCTATCACTCCCGGGCAGGATCTTTTCGCGGCTTTAACGGCCGGGCCTATGACACTTATTTCCTCCTTACCTATCTTTCCCCCCTCGCCCCCGTGGGGGTTAAGGCTGGCGACTCCTATCCTGGGCTTCGGGATGCCGAATAAGCCCTTCATCGCGCCATGGCTCAGCATGATGCAATCCACGATATCTTTTTTTGTTATCGCGCGGGGGATATCCTTGACCGGTATATGCCTTGTCACGAGGGCCACCCTTAACGGGCCACCGGCAAGCATCATCGCGAATTTCCTGACCCCGAACCTTGCCGCTATATATTCGGTATGCCCCGTAAAATTCCTGCACGAGGCCGCTACGGCTTCCTTGCTCAGCGGCGCGTTGACTATGCAGTCCGCCTCGCCGTCCTCTATCATGTCGAGGGCGCGGTCCAGGTATATCAGGGACGCTTTCCCGGAAAGTTCCGATTGCCGGCCTATGCTTACACGGCGGGGGTCCACTGCGGCCGCGTCGACCAGCCTTACGTTCGCGCCGGCGAGCAGAGGTATCTTCAGTTTTCTCGAGACCGCGGAGAGCACGGACAGGTCCCCCACGACAATAAAATCGGCAAGCCTGAGCAACCCCTGGCTTGCCATCGATTTAAGCGTCACTTCCGGCCCTATTCCGAACGGGTCGCCTGTAGTTATAACGACCCGCGTCCGGCCCGGGGCCGCTCTTTTACTTGATCTGTATGAAGGCATCGCGTTTTAATTTCGCCATCCAATCCAGATACCTCTGTTGGGCCTTCTCCCTGTAAATGATATTTTCGATATCATCTCGCGCCTCGGAGAGCGTACGAGTCCTGGCATCCCTCTTTTCCTCGACCTTGAATATGAAATAACCCGTATCGGCCTTGACCGGATCGGATACCTCGCCCGCCTTCATGGTGAATATCACTTTATCGAAATCCTCGCGCATCTGGCCCTTTTCGACAAAACCGAAATCCCCGCCTTCCTCCGATTTAAGGCCCTGCGAATAAAGCGTTGCGAGCTCGCCGAAATCCCTGCCTTCCTTTATGAGTTTCATGATATCATCGGCCTTCTGCTTTACTTCCGGCGGGCCGGACTTGTCATCGAAGCGCAGCATTATGACCCTGACGTGCACTGCCTCAGGCGCTTTAAATTCCTCGGAATGCTTCTTGAAATATTCATCTATCTCGGATGGGGTCACAACCACCTTCTCCCTGACCTCATGCGAAACGAGCTTGCCCATCATGATATTTTCCTTGTACCGTTTCTTAAGTACCTCGGTGGATATGCCGGCCTTCTGCACCTCGGAATAGAACACATCATCAGACGGGAACTTGGATTTGATCTGCTTGAACTGCTCTTCCACTTCCGCATCATCCACCAGCACGCCCATCTTCTTGGCTTCCTGGAGGATCAGCTTATCCTCGATCATCTGGTTCAGGTAGTCTTTCCTGGCTGCCTCCACCTTAGCCGCAAGCTCTGCCCCTGAATATTCGTTCTCGAGATCGGCCCTTATCTGGCCCAGGGCTATATCGAGGTCGGCCTGCGTCAAGACCTCGTCATTGACGACCGCCAATATCTTATTAGCCGCGCCAACGCTCTCGGCGGAGGCAGCGCCGCAGAAGACCGCTAAGGCCGTACATCCGGCTGCTATAAATAATGCCGCGCTGCGGGTCATTTGGCCTCTCCGTCCAGTAACTTCTCGTTGATCTTGATATGCGCCTTGGACCTAAGGCTCCTGATCATATCGTCCATCATGCGCTTCTGCGACAGGTCCTTAAGCTCTTTCTCTATCGCATCCCTGACCTCGGGCAGCTCCACCGTCCGGGGCTCTATCTTCTCCGTCATCCTTATTATATGGTATCCGAATTTCGTCCTTATTATATCACTGGTCTGGCCGACCTGGAGGTCCAACGCGACCTCTTCGATCTGCGGCATCAGCTGGCCCTTCACGAAATAACCTATATCTCCGCCGCGGTCTTTTGACGGGTCCTTCGAATATTCCCTGGCCAGCTGCGCAAAATCCCCGCCGGCGTTGAGTTTCTGCTGGACCTCTCTGGCTTCCGCTTCCGTATCGACCATTATATGGCTTGCGCGCATCTTCAGCGGGGTGACAAAGTCATCCTTATGCATCTGGTAGAATTCATTGATCTTCTCCTCGCTTACCGCCGTCTTCCTGCCTTCCGTCTCAAGGAGCTTCGCCACGAGTATCTTGCTCTTGGCCTCTTCGATCAATTCCTTTACTTCCCTGTCCCTGTTCAGGCCCCTCTTTACGGCCTCCTTATACATGAGCTGTTCGCTGATCATATCGTCCAGGAAATCTTTTTTGCGCTGGGAAGCGAGGGCCTTGTAATAGGCAGGCATCTTGGAAAGCCTAGTCTCGAATTCCCCAACGGTTATGGCTTTCCCGTTGACCTTGGCAAGGGTCCTTGCCTTCGGGTCCGAGCATCCGGAAAGGGATACGGAGGATACCACGAGGGCCGCTAATATCAGGGCCGGGACGCATAAGGTTTCGATCGGTTTATTTGGCATAATCCTGTTCCTGGTAAGTTGTATAATATACTACCACAAGGGCTTCCGGCTAAGCAAGAGCTTTAATCCTGTATTCTTTGAGCCCCGCTATAGTGCTGCGCAGCAATCTGCAATACAGGTCGAACCCTATCGCCTGTATGAACCCGTGCTGTTCGGTGCCGAGGAGGTTGCCCGCACCGCGAAGTTCAAGGTCCTCCATTGCGATCTTGAAACCCGAGCCCAACTCGGTATGTTCCTCAATTGCCTTGAGCCTCGCTTCGGCATCCTTCGGAAGCTGCCAACCCTTGGGGTAGAGAAAATACGAATAGGCCTGGACGGTATACCTGCCGACCCTGCCCCTTAGCTGGTACAGGTCCGCGAGGCCGAACATATCGGCGCGGTTTACAAAGATCGTGTTCGCGTTCGGTATATCGATCCCGGACTGGACGATAGCGGTCGAGACCAGGACATCGATCTTGCCGCCTATAAAGCCTATCATGATATTCTCGAGTTCGTGGGGCGGCATCTGGCCGTGGGCCTGCTCTATCTTCGCCTTCGGGACAATAGCCTTAAGCCGCTCCGCGAGCTTGCTGAGCCCCTGTATCCTGTTGTTGACGAAGAAGACCTGCCCTCCGCGCTTAAGCTCCCGTTCGATGCCTGCCTTGATCGCTCCCTCGTCGAATTCCGCCACCTTTGTCGCAACGGGTATCCTGTTCTTCGGCGGCGTATCGATCACGCTCATATCCTTTATTCCCATAAGCGACATGTAAAGCGTGCGCGGAATAGGCGTAGCGGTAAGCGTCAGCACGTCCACGAGCAGCCTCATCCTCTTAAGGCGCTCCTTGTGCTTCACGCCGAAGCGCTGCTCTTCATCGATTATGACAAGCCCGATGTCCCTGAAGCTTATATCATGCGAAAGGAGCCTGTGTGTCCCTATTATTATATCGACCGAGCCGTCCTTAAGGCCCGTTATTATGCGTTTCTGCTCCGCGCCGCTCCTGAAACGCGAAAGCATCTCGACACTAACCGGCAATTTCTTCAGCCGTTCCCTGAAGGTCGAATAATGCTGCTCCGCGAGTATTGTCGTAGGCACCAGCATCGCGACCTGCTTATTGTCCATGACCGCCTTGAACGCGGCGCGCAGCGCCACTTCGGTCTTCCCGTATCCGACATCGCCGCAGACGAGCCTGTCCATCGGCTTCGGGCTCTCCATATCGCGCTTGATCTCCATCGCGGCCCTGGTTTGCGCGGGAGTGTCCTTAAAGGGGAACGACCTTTCAAGCGAGCCCTGCCATTCGGTATCTTTCTGGAACGAATAGCCTTTAAGCGCTTCGCGTTTTGCCTGTATCTCGACGTATTCGAGCGCAAGCGAGTAGATGCCCTTTTGCGCGCGCGCTTTAGCGAGCGCCCAGGCCCTGCTCCCGAGCTTGTAGAGCTTGGGCGGCCGGCCTTCGAACCCGATATATTTCTGGATCAGGTTCATGTCGTCCATAGGCACGTATAGCTTCGCGCCTTCGGCATATTCGAGGACTACATAGTCAACGATCCCCTTTTTTTCCTTTATCCTCTCAATGCCCTTGTACCGGCCTATGCCGTGTTTGACATGCACAACGAGGTCGCCCGGTGAAATGTCTATGAAATTGTTTATCGGGAGGTCTTCGGAGAGGTTAGGCCCGCCTTCGGCCGCCCTGCGGGCTTTCAATCTCCTTGGCAGCACGCCCTTTACCGGGAGGATTATCGCCATCTGGTGGTCCAGGAAAGAAGAACCGGTCGCGATGTCAAACGACTTAATCCGGGCCAGCCGGTCCGCGTCAAATTCAAGGCGGATGGGCTCGTCGAAAGTCATCGGGAATATATCGAGGATGCCGCCGCGCTGGGCAAAATCACCCTCTTCGGCGACCTTCGCCTGGCGCCTGTAACCCAGGTCGACGAGCCGGCCGTGCACGTGGTCAAAAGAAAGTTCTTCGTCCTTGTATAACTTTAATGACTCGAACATAGGTTACATCTTAACGGGACAGGAAACTCCGAGGAGAGTAAGCCCGTTAGCCAGGACTTGCCTTACGCATGAAATGAGGTAAAGCCTCGCGTTCGTAAGCTCCGCGTCTTCCGTGATCACCTTATTGGCCTCATAGAACTTATGGAAACATGCCGCGAGCCCCTGAAGGTAGGTTATTATCCTGTAAGGGTCCGATTCATGCGCGCTCAGCCTGATGGCGACGGGGTACTGCCTCAGCTCCTTGAACAGGTTCAGCTCTTCCGGCGCCGACAGCAGCTCCACGTCAGCCTTGCATATCCGGTCCTCGGGTCTCTTTGACGCTGATATAATACTGCAGATCCTTGCGTGGGCATACTGCACATAAAAAACAGGGTTCTCCTGCGTCTGCTTCTTCGCGAGTTCGAGGTCGAAATCAAGGTGCGCGGACGCTTTCCTCATCAGGAAGAAGAACCTCGCAGCGTCCTTGCCTACCTCGTCAAGCACTTCCCTTAAAGTTATATACTCGCCTGCCCTCGTCGACATCTTCACCGGCTGCCCGTTCTTATACAGAGTCGCGAGCTGGATTATTATTATATTCACGGCATCCGCGGGATAACCGAGCGCCTGGACGGCCGCCTTTATCCTGTTTATGTAGCCGTGGTGGTCCGGCCCCAGGATATCGATGACCTTTTTGAATCCCCGCTCGAACTTATCCTTATGGTACGCTATGTCGGGCATAACGTATGTGTACGCCCCGTCGCTCTTCTTGACCACCCTGTCCTTGTCGTCGCCGAACTGCGTCGATTTGAACCAAAGCGCGCCTTCAGACTCGTACAGCAGGCCTTTATCCCCGAGCGCCCCGAGCGTCTTCTCGATCTTCCCCGAAGCCCCGAGAGCTTTCTGGCTGAACCACACGTCGAATTTCACGCCGAAATCCAGGAGCTCCTGCTTTATCTCCTTGAGGAGGTAATCGCATCCCCATTCGGAGAATACCTTCAGGTTCTCGGGCGTATCCTGTTTATATTTATCACCGTGCTCCTTACGGAACTCCTCGGCCATCTCTTTGACATATTCGCCCTTATATCCGTTCTCGGGAAAGGCATACTCATCACCAAGGGACTCGCGGTATCTCGCGTATATCGATTGCCCGAGTATAGTTATCTGGACGCCTTCGTCATTTATGTAATATTCGCGCGTCACCTCGTATCCTGCCGCGGACAGCACGCTGGCGAGGGTGTCCCCGAAGGCCGCCTGGCGCGCGTGAGCGACGCTCAGGGTGCCCGTGGGATTCGCGCTGACGAACTCGACCTGCACCTTATCGCCCTTGCGCGTATCGGAACGGCCGAACTTCTCCCCTGCATCCGATATCTGCGAGAGCACTCCGCGCAGCACTTTCACCGACAGGCGTATGTTCACGAAGCCGTTGATCGGCTCTATAGCGTCTATGGCGCCTTCCAGGCCCGATCCCACAAGCCGCGCGCCGAGGGCTTCCGAGACCTGCTTGGCAAGCTCGTTCGGGGCCTTCTTCATGGGCTTCGCCAGCCTGAACGCTATGTTAGCGGCGATATCCCCATGAGCGGGATCCCTGGGATTCTCCAGGACAAGAAGGTCCCTCGTATAATATCCGCTGAAGGACTTTTCGGCCGACAGCGCGTCGTCCATAAATTTAAATATGTCTTGCTCTATCATATTCCCCGTCTCCAAAGACAATGCCACCCGCGCTCTTGCGGGTGGCATCTCTTTATACTTGTATCAGCTGAGATTTTCGGCGGGGACATCTCCCCAGAGACTCTCGAGGCCGTAGAATTTACGGGCTTCAGGTTCAAAGACATGCACTACACAATTGCCGAAATCCAGCAGCGTCCAACTCGCGTCACTGCCGCCTTCACGGTGCCAGAGCCTCAGGCCTTCTTCCTCAAGCTTATCTTCAAGCTCGTCCGATATAGCCTTCACCTGGCGCTGGTTAGTGGCGGTCATTATGATGAAATAATCACAAAATGCCGACACCCCGCTCATCTCCATAAGGACTATATCTTCAGCCTTCTTGTCCTTCGCAATTTCAGCTATAAATTCAGCTTTTGCCCTAGGGGTATCTATATTACTTTCCAAGTATCCTGTACATTCCCGTACCGCAAGCCGGGCACTTGCCCTTCATCGCATCGCGGCCGTTCTTCATCTTCTCTTTCTGAGCGTCCTTCATTTCCTGTTTCTTCTTGCATTTCACGCAGTATGCTTCCATCTAACACCTCCTCTTAAGGTTTGAAAAAGTGGAAACGGTTTTAGTCTACCATACCTGTCAATGGCTGTCAAGGACGGGGTCTTCTTCTATCTCGCCCACTATCTCCTCGGTAAGGTCCTCGAGCGTCACGAGCCCTATCGCTTTCCTGGGAGCTGCTCCCGGCCGTGGGTCCGCAACCGGCGTATCCGTTATTATCGCTATCTGGACCCTCATCCTCTGGAAATCCTTTAGCAGGTCGCTCACCCTCTTGTCCTTCTGAACAAAATACGGCTCGTGGATCAGGTCGGGTATTATTACGAGCCCCTTATTCTGCCATATATAGAGCAGGTCCCTGGCGTATATTATGCCGACGATGTTATCCGGAGAACCCCTGTATACCGGAAGCCTCGAATGCCCCTCCTCCGCAAAAAGGTTCAACAGCTCTTCGGCGTCCGCGTCGATATCTATCGATACGACTTTCCCGAGCGGGATCATAACCTCGCCCGCCTTCGTGTCCCCGAACTCGAATATCCTGTGAAGCATCTTGCGCTCTTCGTCGCCCACGACGCCCTCTTCCTTGCCTAGCTCGATCATGAGCCTTATCTCTTCTTCGCTTATCAGCGGCGAGCGCTGCTTGACCTCCCCGCCGAACATCTTGATCGCCGCATTGCCGAGCCTCGTGAAGAACTTCGCTACGGGGTTAAGCACTATGACAAGCAGCCTTATGGGCTTGGCTATGGCCAGCGAAACCTTTTCTGACCTCTGTACCGCGTACATCTTCGGTATTATCTCGCCGAATACCAGAAGCGTTATCGTTACGGTAACGGTCGCCGCCACCATACCCATCTTTTCACCGAGAAAAAAAACGAAGATTATGGCCCCAATTACGGATATGGCGGTGTTTACGAGGTTATTGCCGACAAGTATGGATGTTATCAGCTTTTCGGGTTTAGAGACAAGCTGCTGTACGAGCTTCGCGTTCTTGACCCCCTTCGATATCATATGGCGGAGTTTTATCTTATTTAACGATATCAGCGCCGTCTCGGACATCGAAAAGAACGCCGAGAAGAGGATCAGGATCCCCAGGCTTATGAGCAGCGGTATGAACTGGTGCATACTCTCCATCAGAACCATCTTTTGCTTTTTAGGTACAGAACTATCGTCAAGGTAAATGCGAAAGTAAGGCCCATCACTATCCAAAAGGCCATCAAATGCTCCGCGAAGGGCAGCTTGATGTTCATGCCGTAGATGCTCGGTATCACAACGAACGGCAGCATGACGGTCGCGATTATCGTAAGGACTTTCATTACCTCGTTCAGCCTGTTAGAGACTATGGAGACATAGGCTTCAAGAGCGCCGGTAACGATGTCGCGCGAGGTACCGACTATATCGTTGATCCTGACGAGGTGATCGTATACGTTCCTGTAGTAAACGTAATTGACGGGCCTTATCATCGCGAAATCGCCCCTCGTAAGTATTGAGAACATGTCTACCTGGGGCCCTATGGTCCTGCGCAGGAGCATCGTATCGTTCTTAAGGCGGTATATCTGGTTGAAAGTCTTCGTTGTCGGGTCCTTGAATAACTCGGTTTCCATGTCATCGACCCTCTTGTCGAACCTGTCCACGATCGGGTAGTAGGTATCCGCCAGGGACTCCATTATGGCATATGCGAGAAAATCACTGCCGCGCGTGACTATCGGGGAACCCTTGTCAACCCTTTCGATGTTCAGGTCGATAGCGTCGATCTTCTCGGTATGGACGGTTATCAGGTAATTCCTGCCCATGCAGAAATCCACCTCGAAGGTCGCAATCTTGCCGGTCTCGGGGTCTATCCTGACGCCCTGCGTGATTATAAAAAGGTAGTTCTTGAAATCCTCGACCTTCGGGCGCGCATTCGGCATGATGCAGTCCTCGACAGTCAGAGGATGCAGCCCGAAGACGTCCATAAGGACCTCTATGTCGCTGTCGGAGAGTTCCTCCATATCGACCCAGAGCAGCGAGTTCTCCGCCGCAAGCGCCTCGCGGAACCGCTCGACCGGCATGTCCTTCAGTAATTTGCCTTCAGGCGTGTAGTAATAGTTCTTCATGCGGCCACCTCTTTATTTATAGAGCCTTCTCGCTATGATATATTCCCTGACAGGTTCGGGAACAAGGTACCTTATCGACTTGCCCTCTTTTATCTTCTTCCTGATCAGCGATGAGGATATTTCGAGCGATGTGATGGTCACATGCTCGACGCCGTTCGGGACTTTTGAGACGTCATATCCGGGACGGCTCGCGACTATGAAATTCGAAAGCTTGAAGATCTGGTCGATCTCCTTCCACGTATAGAGCTCGCCGAGCGAATCGGCGCCCGTGAGGAAGAAGAGCTTCGCCTCCTCGCCGTATTTTTGCTTGAAAGCCTTGAGGGTCTCGACCGAATATGAGGTCGTCTTGGCGTCCATCTCGACCGACGAGACCTCGAACCCCGGGTTGCCCCTTATCGCAAGCTCTACCATCTTGAACCTGTCGTTAGGTTCGGCCAGCTCCTCTTCATTCTTGTGGGGCGGCACATAAGCCGGGACAAGTATCACCTTGTCGAGGTTCAGCTTTTCCCTCGCTTCTTCCGCCAGTACGAGATGCCCCGTATGTATCGGGTTGAACGTCCCTCCGAGTATGCCTATACGCATGTTGTCACTCCCTTATCTGCCCGTTTCCGTAGATGATATATTTGTAGCTCGTCAGCTCCTCGACCCCTACCGGGCCGCGGGCATGGAACTTGTCGGTCGATATGCCTATCTCCGCGCCGAAACCGAACTCCGCGCCGTCGGTGAACCTGGTCGAGGCGTTGACGTATACCGAGGCGGAATCTATCCTCTTCAGGAATTCCACCGCGTTATGGTAATTCTCGGTGACTATCGCGTCCGAAAGTTTCGTGCTGTACCTGTTGATATGGTCGACCGCCTCGTGAAGGTTCTTTACCACCCTGACCGATAGTATGAGGCCCAGGTACTCGGCCGACCAGTCCTTCTCTGCGGCGGCCTTGAGGCCCTTGACTATCCTGCGCGTCATGGCGCAACCCCTTACCTCGACGCCCGCTTCCTTATACTTCCTTATCATGGAAGGCAGGAAACGCGCCGCGACATCCTCGTTGACAAGAAGGGTCTCCATGGCGTTACAGACCGAAGGCCTCTGCACCTTAGCGTTAAAACAGATGCGCTCGGCCATGTTCAGGTCGGCGTCCTCGTCCACATATACGTGGCATACGCCCTTATAATGCTTGAGCACGGGTATCTTCGAACGCCGCGCGACTTCCTTAATCAGGCTCTCTCCGCCCCTTGGGATTATGAGGTCGACCAGCTCGCTGAGACCCAGCAAAACATGGACCGCTTTCCTGTCGGTCGTCTTTATGAGGCTTATCGCGCCGTCGGGAATACCGGCTTCCCTCGCCGCGTCGCTCATTACATCGAATATCGCTATATTGGAATTGATAGATTCGCTGCCTCCGCGCAGTATCACGCTGTTGCCGGCCTTAAGGCACAGGCCTATGCAGTCGGCGGTAACGTTCGGCCGGGATTCATAAATGATGCCGACCACCCCGAGCGGGACGCGCAGCTTTCCTATCCAGAGCCCGTTCGGCCTGGTCCACATCTTGATGACCTCGCCGATAGGGTCGCGCAGCGAAGCGACGGTCCTCAGGCCTGCCGCCATCGACTTGATCCTCTTGTCGTCAAGCGTGAGCCTGTCTATGAATGCGGCGCTGAGCTTTCTCGACCTTGCCGCCTTGACGTCTTTTTTGTTGGCCGCGCATATTGCGGCCCTGTTCTTCTCGAGCGAGTCAGCCATCGCGGTGAGCGCCTTGTCTTTCACCGCGGAAGACAACTGGCCCATCCCGAAAGAGGCTTTCCTGGCGTCCTGCGCTATCGAGATGATCTCCTTCTTAAGGTCGCTCATTTAAGACCGGCTCCTTTTGAAGCGGGGGGCAAATATCGTCCCTACCCTCTCCCCGCCCGTGATCTTTATAAGGATATCTTTAGTTTTTCCGTTGGCTATGACCATGGGTATCCCCGCTTCGGCCACTGCCTTCGCCGCCTTTATCTTGGTGGCCATTCCACCTACGCAGACCTCCTTATCGGTGCCGCGCGCAAGCCTCTCTATACCGGAATTGACCTCTTCGACCGTATCGATAACTTCTTTCTTCCCGATATGGCCGTAGAGGCCGTCGACGTCCGACAATATTATGAGCAGGTCCGCCCCGAGGAGTTTCGTGACGAGCGCGGCGAGCGTATCGTTATCTCCGAACTTTATCTCGTCCACCGATACCGTATCGTTCTCGTTGACTATAGGGACGGCCCCGTATCCCAGTATGGTATGTATCGTGCTCTTTACGCTGGCGTATCTCTTATGTTCCTTGAAATCGTCGCGCGTCAGCAGGACCTGGGCGACCTTGCGCCCCTGTTTCCTGAAATACTCGTCGTATGACTTCATCAGCTGCGCCTGGCCTATCGCCGCGGCAGCCTGGAGGTGGTCGAGCGACTTCGGGCGGGATTTCAGCCCTAGCAGGTGCATGCCTGCGCCGATCGCGCCCGAGCTCACGAGGACCACCTTGATCCCCCTGTCGAGCAATTCGCAGACCTGCGCGGATATATGCTTCACGGCGCGCCTGTTCATCGGGTGCGACTTCGACGTAAATGCCGAAGTCCCGATTTTCACAACCACAAGCTTTAAATCCGTAAGAAAATTATCCCTCATCCGGCCCTTCCAGTTTTTTCGCTATCGCCTTCTTCAGTTCCTCTATTCCTTCGCCGGTCATCGCCGATATAGGTATTATATCCTTTTTAACGGCCGACTTAAACTTTTTTAGATTTAACTGCGCAGCGGGCAAATCTATTTTGTTCGCAATGACCAGTTGGGCCTTCTTCCCGAGCCCCGCGCCGTACTGTTCCAGTTCGCTGTTCAGCTTCTTAAAATCCTCGACCGGGTCCCTTTGGTCGATCCCGGCCATATCTACTATGTGTATCAATATCTTCGTGCGCTCGATATGCCGCAGGAACTTGTCGCCCAGGCCCTTGCCGGCATGCGCGCCCTCGATCAAGCCCGGGATATCCGCGACCTTGAAGGTACGGTCGCGCCCGTATTCAACTATACCTAGAACCGGCTCCTTGGTAGTGAACGGATACGGCGCTATCTTCGGCTTTGCTTTGGAGATCCTGGATATCAGCGATGACTTGCCCGCGTTCGGGAACCCTATAATCCCGCAATCGGCGATCAGTTTGAGGTCGAGCAACAGCAGCTTCTCCTGCCCCGGTTCGCCTTTGGTCGAGGGCTTCTTCGTGATGTTCCCGCGCCCGCCTGCCCCGCCTTTCGCGACGATAAAGTGTTCGCCGGCGGTTTTTAAATCCCTGAGCACAAGGCCTGAAACGAAATCCTTGACTATCGTCCCGGGGGGCACCTGTATGACGCAGTCCTCCCCGCCTTTTCCATTCTTATTATTGGAAGAGCCGTTCTCGCCTTTATGGGCCTTGAAATGCTGGCGGTACTGGAAGTCCAGGAGGGTGTGGACGTTGTTGTTCGCGAGGATTATGACGTCGCCGCCCTTGCCGCCCGGTCCTCCGTTCATGACCGGGTAGCGGGCAAATTTATCCTTGTAGAAACTCTGGCAGCCGTCGCCGCCTTTACCTGCCTTGACCTCGATCTTCGCAGTATCTACAAACACCTTGGCTTTCGGCTTCTTGTTTTATTGTGGCAGGACGCTGACTAATCTGGTTTTGCTGAAAGTAACGATACCATCCTTCAAGGCAAAAAGCGTGTCGTCTTTACCCTTTGCGACATTCAGGCCCGGTTTCCACGGGGTCCCGCGCTGCCTTACTATGATGCTTCCGGCTGTGACCTTCTCCCCGCCTGAAGCCTTTAACCCGAGTCTCTGGGAGTTACTGTCGCGGCCGTTCCTTGTTGAACCTTGTCCTTTATGATGTGCCATTTATTCCTCCTGATCCTTTCGGAATAGGCCCGAAGCCTATGCCTTTATTTCCTTGATTTTTACGTTTGTCAACAGCTGGCGGTGGCCCTTCTTCCAGCGTGAATCCTTCCTCCTGCGGTACTTGTAGGAGATGACCTTCTTTCCCTTGATGTCCGATACGACCTCGAGGACCACCTTCGCGTCCTTCAGGTAGGGCTTGCCGAACTTGACATCCTTACCGTCGCAGACCATAAGCACTTCTTTGATTACTATCTCTTTTTCTTTTTCGGGAAGGGTCAGGCGCTCGACTACGATAGCGTCGCCTTTTTCGACCTTATACTGCTTCCCGCCTGTAAGTATCACGGCGTACATAGAGAAACTCCTTCCATATGTCTATTTGAGTGAATTTCGTGAGATTATACCCTAAAATCGAGCGGGTGTCAATTAATTCTTACGGCAACCGGCTTTTTCCCTAAAAGGATATTGGGGACGTGTCATATTGGGACACTCCGGTAGGCCAGAAAATCCTTCTCCGAGAAGAGTACGAATAACACCTTATCCAACACGCCCGGATTCGCCGACATGAACTCGCTCACTGCCTTCATCGCAATCGGAGCGGCTAGCTCCTTAGGGAAACGGTACGCCCCGGTCGATATCGAAGGGAACGCGATAGTCTTGAGGTGGTGCTTCTTGGCGAGTTCGAGGGAATTACGGTAGCAGGAGGCGAGCAGTTCCGGTTCGCCATGCTGCCCGCCGCGCCAGACGGGGCCTACCGTATGGATAACGTGCTTCGCTGGCAGATTATAACCTTTGGTTATCTTCGCGCTGCCCGTCTCGCAACCACCGAGCGTAACGCATTCGGCGAGCAACTTCGGCCCGGCCGCCCGGTGAATAGCGCCGTCCACTCCGCCCCCGCCGAGCAATGTCTTGTTCGCGGCGTTGACGATCGCGTCGACTTCAAGCTTCGTTATATCACCCTGCACCAGTTCTATCTTTGTGGCCATCTGGCCCTATATCAGTTTTATATCCTCGACGTGCAATAGCGGATCGGCCTTCACGATGATCTTCGCATGGAAGATGCGCTCGATAGTTTCTATTGCCGGGCGGTCCTCGTTGAACAGGCGCGAGGCGACCTCAGGGTGCGCGTGCAACTCGACCTGTTTCTTCTTGGTCTCCTTCAGGAATTTCTTGACCTTGCGCAGCGCCTGGATCGAGACGGTCGATACCGATTTGATGAGCCCGCGGCCCTGGCAATACGGGCATTCCCTGAATGACATGCTCTCAACGCTGCGGCGCATCCTCTGGCGCGTCATCTCGACGAGGCAGAGCTCGGAAAGCGGCGACACGTCGGTCTTCGCCTTATCGCGCTTCAACGCTTCGACCATCGTCTCGAATACCTTGCGCCTGCGCGATGCCTGCATCATATCGATAAAGTCTATGACGATGATCCCGCCCAGGTCGCGCAATCTTACCTGGCGCGCGACTTCGATAGCGGCCTCGGTATTTACCGCGAAGGCGGTCTCCTCGAGGCTCTTCTTGGCGGTGAACTTGCCGCTGTTCACGTCTATGGCAACCAACCCTTCGGTCGGCTCGATGACTATATAACCTCCGCATTTAAGCGGGACCTTCCTCTCGAATAATTTCTCGACGTCCTTCTCTATCATCTTCCTGTCGTAGAGCGGTATATCGCCTTCGTAGAGCTCGACCTTCGACCTCAAGTGCGGGGCGACCGCGCTGAGGAAATGCTGGACCTTCCTGTACTCGTCTCGGTTGTCTATTACCAGTTTCTCGACATCCTCGGTCAGGTAATCGCGGGCGACCCTTAAGGTAAGGTCGTATTCCTCGTGCAGCAGCGACGGCGATGACTTGCGCGCCGCGCCGATCTTAATCTTTCTCCATAATCCCAGGAGATACTTCAGGTCCCTCGCCAGTTCGCGCTTCGTCTGCCCGATACCGGCGGTCCTTATAATGACCCCCATATCGCTCGGGACGTCGAGGCCGCGCAGGATCTCCTTCAACCTCACGCGCTCCTTATCGTCAGATATGCGGCGCGAGATGCCTAGGTGCCTGTCGAAAGGCAAAAGGACTATGTAGCGGCCCGGCAGGGATATGTGCGTCGTAAGGCGCGCGCCCTTGGTGCCGAACGGCTCCTTGGTGACCTGGATCAGGACCTCCTGCCCTTTCTTTAAAAGCTGGTCGATAGACTGGTGCTGATTCTGGTTTCCCCTCTGCGGCCTCTTCTCTTCCTCTTTATCGAGGGAGTCGAAATCCATCCCGAGGCCTACTACGTCGGCCAGGTAAAGGTAGCCGTTCTTCTCGAGCCCGAGGCTCACGAACGCGGCCTTGACCGCCGGCACAACCGAGCTTACCCTGCCCTTGTAGACGTTCCCTACTACACGCTTTTCTCCGAACCTCTCGACCGAGAACTCCTCAAGCACCTTGTTCTCAAGTATCGCGAGCCTTTTTTCCTGCGGCTCAATGTTTATCAATATCTCTTTGTTCATTAACTTATTTCCTCTATATTATTGATCGAAATTCCTTCAGGCAATTGTGCCTGTAACCTTTTGCCGAAATCCTCCGGCGATAATCCGGCGGCGCCGACCTGGAAAGACGCCTCTTCGGACTCGCTCTCCACTCCCAATTTTAGCGCCCGTTTAAAGCTTATTTTCGGGCGGGGGCTGAAACCCTGCGACATTATAAGCGGAAGGCCCGCCCTGCGCGCTGCGCGGTGGAACAGCCTTTGCAGGTCGAGATGGGATATGTACTTCATCGGGCCCTTTTTCGCGAAGATGAGACGAAAAGCCCTCCGGATATCATTGGCCACTTTCTACCTGGTCCTTGGTATCCCTGACATCTTTTTTCATATCGGCGATCTCCTTCCTCAATTTCGCGAGCTCATCGAGTATCGCCATATGTTCCCTGTGCAGGACGCTTGTCGTGTCCCTTACAAGAAGATCCGTCCCCTTGACCGCCTCGGAACCCCTAATCTGGGCGGCATCCGAATAGGCGCCGTCAAAATCGGCCGTGCTGATATCTGCTGCATACGCCCCGAAAACCGCCGAAAAACATACGACCGGCAAAATCAATAAAAATCCTTTCACTTTCCCCTCCTTACTCCGCGTTCAGGTATCCGCTGTTCCCTTTCGAGGACTTCGGCTTGCTGAACCCTTCCACTTTTATCTTATCTTCCGCCTTATCCTTCTTCTCCTGCTTCTTGATCTCTTTCTTCGCAGGCTGCGGCGCCACATTTACCTGGCCCGCATCGAGCGCCTGCTTGACCATAGCCATCTCCTGCTCGTTAAACTCTCCAGGCCTCACTATTCGCGCGGTAATGAAAATAAGCAGGTCGATCTTCTGGATATCGTCGGTATACCTCGTGAAGAGCGCACCTATCACGGGGATATCACTGAGGACCGGCACGCCGATCTTGCCCTTCGATTTGACGTCCTTCAGGAGGCCGCCGATGACTATGGTCTCACCGTCCATCATAAGGACCTGGGTCTCGGCTTCCCTTGTGACGAGGATCGGGTAATCGTTATCGCTGACTGTCTCCGAGAACGACGATATGACCGGATGGACTATCATGTTGATGAACTTCTCATCGCCGCTTATCTGCGGCACGACGTACAGCTGGATGCCGATATCCTGGTAGTATGCGAGGTTTATCGTCGCGTTGCCCGCCGTGCCGGATATCTGCGTCTCAATTATAGGGTATTTCTGCCCGATCAAAATAAGGGCTTCCTGGCCAGAGAGGGTAAGTATTTTTGGCGCGGAGAGCGTATTGGTCCTGACGTCCTCTTCGAGCGCGTGGACCATTACCTCCATATTCCTTCCCATCAACCTCTCGAACAACAGTTCGATACCCGCGTTCTGTGTGCTGAGGCCCGTCGCAAGCGGTACGAAATTAGCCGGGCTGAAACCGTTCGCGTCGCCAGTCTCCGTCTCGGAATAACTCCGGCCGGTCATGACACCTTTGTGGTGTCCGCCTCCGACATCCACCGCTCCAAGCAGCTCGCCCGTGGTCGCGTCAGTGCGTCCGGCGTGCGTCTGGAGCCTGTTACCGGTGCTGAACTCGATGCCCATGTCCTTGAGCACGTCCCTGTTAACCTCCATTATCCTCGCCTCGATAAGGACCTGGTTCGGCTTCAGGTCTATCTCGTTCAAAATCTTCGTTATCCTGTCCAGCGAACTCTGGGTATCCGTGATTATCAGGGAATGTGACCTCGCGTTTTCCCTCTCCCTGCGCTCCTTGCCCTGGTCGGTCTCCTGGCCACCGGCGACGGGAACGCCCACCTTCCAGCCTTTCTGCCCGGTTATCTCGAGGACGGATATCTTGCCCTGCGGAGAAAGCTGCGGCTCGAGCATCTTCTTCGCGTCGACCGCATCGAGGAACTGCAGCGAGAATACGCGGCTCGTGACGCCTTCTATCTCGGTCAGCTCCTTCTGCTTCTCCCTTCTCTCCTTCAACGCATCCACTGTCGAGACGGTGATTATATTTCCGTCCCGCTCATACGCAAATCCGTACGTATTAAGGATGACTGCCAGCGCCTGCTCCCACGGGACATCAACGAGGCGTATCGTGACCGTCCCGATGACCTCTTTGCCGGACACGATATTCACGCCGCTCTTATAAGCGAGGACGCGCAACACGTTCTGTATGTCGGCATCCTTGAAATCCAGCGTCACGTTATTGGACTTGTCCTCCCCGGCTGCGGCCTCCTCTTTAGCCACGGTCACCACCGGGACGATCTGCGATACATCTTCCGCCTGAGAAACCTGCTCATCCGCAGGAGCGGCCGGTTGTTCATCCGCGGCCTGCTCGGGCAACTCGTTCGCCTCCTGGCCGAAGACAGGCGCCGTCAAAGCCGCCGAAATTAAGAATAGCGACAAACACAAAAGGATCTTTCTGGCCATCTTATTCCTCCTCGCCTCTTGAAGTAAGCACGATATCTTCTCCGCCTCTGTTTAATGTCACCTGATTCCTGCTGATATTGATCACCTTATAGTCGCCCAGCATGTCGCCGGTCTTTACGACGGCGCCGCTTATGATAGCGTAAGAATCCTTTCCCTTGGACCAGACTATCCCTTCCAGGTTCAACTGCAGCAGGGCGCTTGCGGGCCTCGCTTCCGGAAGGACGTTGCCGTCCTTATCGACCAACGGCCTGAAAGGATCCCTCTTATTACCGTGGTCATACTTGAATGCCGCCTGCCCGAAAAGCAGCGGCGCGGCAATGAAGACAATAAGCAACGCCAGAAGTATCGTCCTCATTTATTCGGAGCCTCCTCCCTCAGCACGAACGTCACTATAAGGAGCCTCGCGCTGGGATTCGCGATATCGTCGGCATTCGCGCGTATTTCTATATCGCCTATCGACATCACATTGTCCGCGGTCTCGATCCTGTTTATGAACTCTCCGATAGCGTGATATCCGCCTTTCGCCTCGACCTGTATCGGTATTTCCGTATAGAGCGATTTCGGCTTCTTGTCGGCCCCTGGCTTGACGGCCTGCTTCGCCTTATCGGCCTTTGAAGGCTCCGCCTGCTTCTCGGAGCGCAGGGGCTCTATCTTGCTTATCTTGACCTTCGTCTCGGAGGCGATACCCGATATCTCCTGAAGTATGTTCGGCATCTCTGAATGCGGAGGTATGGCATTCTCGTATTCGCCCAATTTGGCGCTGAGCGTCTCGAGGCGCTTCTCAAGCTGCGGCTTGCTCTTTATCAGGTTATCCGCCTTCTTGAGGTCCTCGCGCTCCTTCGTAATATCCTTATTGAGCTTTCCTATGCCACTGAGCAAGGGGACAGTGGAAAACTGTATCAGCGCGAAGAAAGCGATCGCGACGCCGATACCCGCAAGCACCATCTTCTCTTTCTGTTCCTTCGGCATGGGCGCCGGACCGGGCATATTAAAGCCCCCTTCCCTTCTTGAAATGGCAGATTATTATAAAATCAAGTATCTCGGTGTTCTTTATCTTCTTCCGCTCTACCTTGGAGAGCTCGATCTCGTCGAAATCATCGGAGAACGGCGTATTGTCCTTAAGGGAATTCACGAACTTTCCGATAGCGTCCTCTTTGCCGTCCGTAACTACGCTCGAACCGTCTATGACAAGCAGCTCCTTTAGTATCCCGGGCTCCGCGGTCGCCTCCCCTTTCTTCACATCGATGCTCCGCAGCCATACGCCGGAGACCAGGGAATCCGAAAGGTCATTGAGCTTTTTTGCCAGGTTGAACCTGGAGCCCCTGAGCTTGTCGATGACATCGACCTTGGAGGAAAGGACCTTTACCGAATCGTCGAGCTTTACCGCCTCAACGTTAGCTACCCTGATCTTCTCGTTCTTCTTCTTCAGCGAAGATAGCGTGGCCCCCTTTACCTGGGCCATAAGGAACAGCAGCACCTGCAGCAGCACAAGAAACGCAACGATAGAGGCCGCGATAGGCATTATCGGGAGCGAGGGAAAGCTGGCCTGTTCCTTCCTTTTTGACCTCATCTGCACCGGCAAAAGGTTTACTTCTATCATGCGTTTTACCGCCTTATAGCGAGCCCGACGCATACCGCCATCTGGCCCGAAACTTCTTTTAACGCCTGCGCGTCCACCTTTGGCGAGAGCACCAGGTTAGACACCGGGTCCCACACTATTATATCGAGGCCGAACGCCTGCTTCAGCCTCTCGATGATAGATGGCTCCCTGGCCCCGCCGCCGCTTATATATATCCCGTCTATGCCTTTACCGAACTGGTTCTCGTAATAGTCGAAGGAGAGCCTTACCTGCGTCTCTATCGCGTCTATGCTCTTTATGTCGACCGGGATGTCCCTCGCGAAATTCAGCATCTCATTCTTCAGTATGCAGACATTTGTCATGCTCGCGCCGACATTGATCAGCGCGATCGTCTTGTCCTTGCCCACTCCAGTATTGTTGAATATGAAGGAATTTGTAACGGCTATCGAATCGCAATCGACCGCATCGGGGGCGATCCCGGCATCATTCATATAGCCGAGGTATTCATCCACAAGTTCTTTCTTCGCCGCGACTATAAGGACTTTTATCTTGCCGCCCTCAGCCTTGTCGCTGATAATCTGGGCGTCTATATATACTTCATTTATACCGAACGGTATGTATTTCTCGGCCTCGAACTGCAGCGCCGACCTGAGCTCGTCCGGGCTCATCTTAGGGAATAGCACCTGCCTTACGACGACGGACTGGCCGGAAACCGATATGACCGCCCTCTGTATCCTTGTCTCGGATTTCGCGACGGAACGTTTAAGCGCGGCGACCACGCTCTCCTTCGAGCGTTCGCCCTCGAACTGCTCAACGGAGAAATGTTCCACCTGCATCCTTCCTGTCTTCTGCCTGGAGATCACGATCGATTTAACGGAAGACGTCCCGATATCCAGCGCGGACTTGCTCTTAGGCGCGCCGAAATTCAAAAATGGTATCTTTAGCTCTTTCATATCCTATTCGATCGGCGTATCGGAGGCACTTGCCTTCCCGCCGCTCTTCGCCCTTATTATACCAGTCTCATCCGTAAAAAAATACCTGTTCCCGGTATGCCCCGGCGATACGGGTTCCGCGCTGACCTCAAAATTCTCGGCATCCGTTAACGAATAGACAAAGCTGTAACCCTGCTTCTCTTTTTTCACCGCAAGGATTGAATCCATATAAGGCGGATCTGAGTTCGGCGAACCCAGGTCATCCAGTGAGGATGGGTATGTGTGGGGATTTCCGTTCGTATAGAAACTCTGGCAGGCCGCCTGTATCGTCCTGCAGGAAACGATAGCCGACGCCTCGTTCGCGTTGATCCTTGAGGTCATGAAAACGGGGATAGCGAGGGCCGCCAAAGTTGAAATTATGGCGACTACTATCATTATCTCGACCAGAGTAAAGCCGCAGTTTGTGTACTCTTCTCTCGCCATTGGAGTCCAGTTTATATTTTTCGAGCAAAAAAGTCAAGGAAAATTGCGAATTTTCGCTAAAATCCCATGCGGAGCGCCGCGCGCCCGCATGCTCACATGTCGTTGATATTGGGGCATCATTGTAGTATACTTTATGCGGGAGGATATAAGATGCTTACCTCAATGAGGACAAGGGGTTTCACGCTTCTCGAGCTCATGCTCGCCTCGACGATACTTATCGTGGCGATATGCGGGCTCCTGGCGTCTTATGTCCTCTGTTTCAGCCTCACCGAGACCGCAAAAAATATGACGCTTGCCTCAAACGCTATCCAGTTCAAGCTCGAAGAGATGCGCGACCATACCTTCGGAGACGTATCGGCCGATTACGACAACACGACTTTCACCGTGAGCGGATTTTCAGCCGGACAGGCTATCGGCGCTATAACGGTCGAGAGCATCAGTACGGACCTGCTTAGGGTGACCGTGAGCGTCTGCTGGAGGCAGGGAGGCAACAGGATATACGGGGAAGACAACGGCCGCGGCGGAGGCATAGCGCTGAGCGGGCACATCGAAGGCACCGAAGACCTTGATGCCGACGGCATAGTCGACTCGCCGGCGATGATATCGACCCTTATGATAAATCGGGGGACATGAGCCATGAAGACCTCGGTATCAAGAAGTAACCACGGATCGAGCCTGATCGAACTGATGATCTCGATAGCCATCCTTGCGGTCATCGGAGGGGCGCTCTCCTATTTCCTGCTTATCGGAAGCGCCGCATGGCATACCGGCGACGCTGAGATACAGGCTAACCAGGAATCCAGGAAAGGCATGATGTCTATGGTAAGGGAGCTCAGGCAGGCCCAGGACGGCAACCTGAGGACAACGGCCGACGCCCTTTTTGTTGACAACGTTATATATAACAATATAAAATTCATTGTAATATCGGATACGGACGGCGACGGGGATACGATAAGCGCGGGCGGGGCGCTCGAATGGTCTGCGCCGATATCGTATTACGTCACAGGGACGCAGCTTGTGAGGCTCCAGAACAATGCCGTCACGGTGCTGGCGAACAATGTGACCGGAGTGCAGTTCACGAAGACGGTCGATACGATCCTCGGGATCTCGATCCTGAATATCACGCTGCAGACTAGGAAGACGAGCGCCGAGGGGCGCCAGATACAGTCGAGCCAGACATGCAGCGTAAAAATAAGGAACTGACAAGATGAAAAACAGAAAAGGTTTTATACTTATCTTCGCGTACGCCGTAGTGAGCGTGATCGTGATACTCGTAGCCGCTTACGTGGCAAGGAGCGTTAACGAGATGAGGACGGCCGTGCGCGAGAAGGATTCGGCCTCTGCCCTGTATGCGGCTGAGGCGGGTATCGACATCGCGTTCGACTGGCTGAAATCGCAGCCCTCTCCCCCCGCCGGCACCGCGCCGTTCAGCGTTACGGGCGGAACGACGCTGGCGACGGGGACGTATACCGTGATAATTGACCCGGATGACAGCAATCCGTCATCGTTCACGAAGAGATACAAGATAACGGCAACCGGGCTGTGCAACGGTTCGACGCGCAAGGTGAGCCTCGAGGTCGTGCAGGATAACTTCTCCAGGCACGTATGGTTCACCGACTCCGAGACGTTCAACGGCGCGTCAGTGTGGTTCATCACAAACGACAGCTTGAACGGCCCGGTGCATACCAACGGCAGCTTTAACATATCCGGCAACCCGTGGTTCGGAGACGAAACGAGCGAGAGCGGTTCGGCGATAAACTACATGCACGGCGGCCCGCCCAACGACAACCCGACATTCGTGGAGGGCATCAGTTTTAACGTCGAGCCTACGAGCATGCCTACGAGGGCCACGAGCTTAAGGGCTGCGGCGGCGACAAGCGGCGGCATGAGGCTCTACGGAGAGACGACCGTAGTCCTAAACTCTAACGGAACTATGAACGTAACGAACTCTAACGCGGGATACAACAACACCAACATGGCCCTGCCCGCCAACGGCGCCCTGTTCGTCGAGAACAGGATAGTGAGCAGGAGGCTTACCGAATACGGCAACGTCAATGTCCGGGGCACGCTCAACGGCAGGCTTTCTATCGGGGCAAACAATAATATAAATATCGCCGGGAACGTCACCTACAACAATTCGGCTTCTACCGATATGCTCGGGCTGATCGCGGAACGCGACCTTATCATCAAACAGAACGCCTGCGCGAATGGCGGCGACCTCACGATACAGGCAAGCATGATGGCAATGTCAGACTCCTTCTACCTCGAAAATTACTCAAGCTCTATGAAAGGAACGTTGAATGTGCTCGGAGGAATAATACAAAAGGAAAGGGGCGCCGTAGGCACTTTTAATACGAGCACTAACAATAAAGCCAGCGGGTTCACGAAGAATTACGTATACGACGAGAGGCTCAGGACCACGCCGCCTCCCTTCTTCCCCACCACCGAAGACTTCATACCGGTATCCTGGAGGGAAGAATGACGAGAAACCAGGTATTGATAGTAATCGCCTTCGGCATCCTCATGTTGCTCGTGATAATGCTGATTACAGCACGGCCTTCCCCGGAAAATACCGGGGCCCTGGATGAGGTTCCCGGGGCCCAGCCGGTGACCCCGCAGGCAGGAAGCTATGAACTGTCCCCGGGCACGCAGAACGCGGTGGAATTACCATCGGAAGAGGCATCCCGGAATATCGTGAATACCGTTACGGCGGACCCACAGAGGAAGACCACGAGGAAACCAAAACCTGCAGAAGTGGAGCCGGAAGACCCGGGTTATGATTCGGTAGATCCGGGGCTTGTCCAGCCGCCTCCGAAATTACCGCCCGCGGAACAGCTTAATAACATGCAGAGGCGGGGTATAGTAGCGTACTGACCGCCCTATTCCACCGGAGCGCCCGCAACATCATCAACCCTTATGACGCCCGATTCGTCCACAAAGAAGACCCTCACGCCCGATATGTTAGGCGTAACCGGGGATGCCGTGCATGTATACTGGCTCGCGTTGACAAGGCTGTATAAAAAAGTATAACCCTGTTTTGTCCCCCCTCCGAGGGTCGAGTCGATGTATGGCGGGTTATCGCCGCTCAATACGGCGAGGTTCGGAGGGTATGTCGAGGGGCTCTGCATCGCGCGATAACTTTCGCACGCGGTGCTTATGGTCCTTATCGAGGATATTGCGGAGGTTTCGTTGGCGTTTACCCTCGCCCTGATAAATCCGGGTATTGCGATGACGGCTAAAATAGTGATGATCGAGACCACTATCATGATCTCGACCAGAGTAAAACCCGCTATACCTGAATCCCTGCTGTCCATTAACGGATAGTTTATATTCATAGCATTAAAAAGTCAAGTTCCCCGCCGGCATGATAATAAAAAGAGACGGGACCCTATCCCGTCTCTTTTTTCAATCTATTACGCCCGAGGATTATTCGATCGGGTTGCCTGCGGCGTTGGTCAGCCTCAAAACACCTGATTCATCGACAAAGAACGTCCTCGAACCGGTCACGTTCGCCGTTACCGGCGCGCCCGTGCACGTGTACTGGTTAGCGCTTACCAGGGCATACGTAAATGTATAACCCTGTTTAGTGCCGCCAGCCAAGGTCGTATCGATGTAAGGGGGAGTGGCCGAACCCAAAGCTGCCAGGTTAGCCGGATATGTCACCGGACTCTGGGCAGCCCTGAAACTTTCGCAAGCCGTGCTTATTGTACGAAGCGATGCAATAGCAGCCGCCTCGTTCGCGTTGAGTCTTGCACGTAGCAAGTTGGGTATAGCTATCGCCGCCAAAAGAGCTATAATAGCAACCACAATCATGATCTCAACGAGCGTAAAGCCCTTCCTTCTCACTAGTGTTCTCATCTCTTTTCCCCTCCTTTCCTCCTTGATTGGGACTTTCCTTATCTCAAACTCATCTCTATTTAGAGTATAACATAAACGGTATTCGTGTCAAGCACTCTATTTTGCGACCACCTGTATAAGCTTAACTATCGGCAGGAACATCGACACGACTATGCCGCCGACCACGATCCCGAGGAACGCGATTATAAGAGGCTCTATAAGGCTGGTCAACCCCGATACCGCCGCGTCGACCTCGCTTTCATAGAAGTCGGCGACCTTGCTTAGCATCTCCTCGAGCTTGCCTGTCTGCTCGCCTACCGATATCATCCTCGTCACCATCGGGGGAAATACCTTGCTCGCGGTAAGCGGCTGGGCGATCGATTCCCCTTCCTTAATGCTGAGCTTGGTCTGTGTGACGGCCTGCTCTATGACCTTATTGCCGGAGGTCTTCCCGACTATTTCAAGCGCTGTCAGGATCGATACGCCGCTCTTCTGAAGCGTCGACAGCGTCCGGGCGAACCTCGCAACCGCTACTTTCCTCAGCAGTTGGCCTATCACGGGGATCTTCAAAAGCAATTTGTCCCAGGCGAGCGCGCCCCTATCGGTCTTTATCAACCTTGATACCAGGAACACCAGCACGATGATCGCGATGATCACGAAGAGTATCCATTTCCTCATTATATCGGATATCGCAATAAGTATCAGGGTCGGCAAGGGCAGGGAGACGCCTATCGTCGAGAATATGTTCTTGAACGTCGGCACCACAAAGATTATCAGGAATGTGGTTATGGCTATAGCCATGAATATTACCACCGCGGGGTATATCAGGCTGGATTTCACTTTCCTTATGAGCGCGATGGTCTTTTCCATGTATATCGCGACCCTGTCGAGTATCTCGTCCAGGTTGCCGCTCGATTCGCCTGCCCGGACCACGTTGATGAAGAACGGCGAGAAGACGTTCGGCTGCTTGCTCAGGGCCTCGGAGAGGCTCAATCCGCCCTCGACGCTATCGCGGACCTTCCTGACAATGTTCTTGAAACCGGCCTTCTCCATCTGGTCCTGCAGCGCGTCGAGCGCGCCCACAAGCGGGATGCCCGCGTCGACCATAGTGGCGAGCTGCCTGGAGAAGATGACGAGATCATCCATCGAAGCCTTATCCCCTCCGATAGACGCCGTGGCCTTGAACTTCTCTTTTGCCTCCTCTATCGAGATTATCGTTAGTTCCTTCTGCCTGAGCGTATCGACAAGCGCGACACTGTTCGCGGCATCCATTACGCCGCTTATGCTCTTGCCGTCCCTGTCCTTCGCCGTATACTTGAAATTAGGCACTTACTCCTCCGATGTGACCCTAAGCACTTCCTCGACCGTCGTGTTGCCGAGCGCGAGGTTCTCAAGTGCCGCCGCCCTCAGCGTCAGCATGCCTTTCTCCTTTATAGCATAATCTTTTATCTTATCGCTGTGCATCCTGTCAAGTATCATCTCTTTTATCTTGTCATCGACGACTAAGTTCTCCAGGATCGCGAACCTGCCGAAATACCCGGTATTGTTGCATTTCGAACAGCCTTTCCCCCTGTAGAACGTCGCCTTGTTCTTTTCGCTATATCCTATCTTACTCAGGGTCTCCTTGGATATCTCTACCGGTTCCCTGCAATTCGGGCATACGCGCCTCATGAGCCTCTGCGCGCATATAAAAACTACGCTAGAGGCGACCAGGAACGGTTCTATGCCCATATCTATAAGCCTCGTTACCGCGCTCGGCGCGTCGTTAGTGTGCAGCGTCGAAAGCAGCAGCTGCCCCGTAAGGGACGCCTTGATCGCGATGTCGGCGGTCTCGAAGTCGCGGATCTCGCCGACCATTACTATGTCCGGCGCCTGGCGCAGGAAAGCGCGCAGGCCGCTGGCAAAGGTCAGTCCTATCTCGGACTTGACTTGGACCTGCGTTATACCCATGAGTTCGTATTCGATCGGGTCCTCTATCGTTACGATATTCTTCTCGGGGGTGTTGAGTATGTTCAATATCGAATAAAGGGTCGTGGACTTCCCGCTTCCGGTGGGCCCAGTGACAAGGAACATGCCATAGGGTTTTGAGATTGCCTCCCTGAGCTCCTCGAGCGTCTTGGGCAGGAACCCGAGCTTCTCCGGCGATACCTTTATGCTCTGTTTGTCGAGGACTCGGCAGACCACTTTTTCGCCGTGGACCAACGGCAATGTCGAGACCCTGAAATCTATCTCGCGCTCGTCCATCCTGACCTTGAACCTTCCGTCCTGCGGGAGCCGCCATTCCGTGATGTCCATGTCGGACATGATCTTCACCCTCGTAAGGACCGCGGCCTGGTTGGTCTTCGGGAGGTGCAGGAACTCGGTAAGCGCGCCGTCTATCCTGTAGCGTATGCGCATATCTTTCTCCAACGGTTCTATATGGATATCCGAAGCCCTGCGCTTCAGCGCTTCGCTCACGATGACATCGACCATCTTAAGTATCGGGGCCTTCTGGCTCTCTATGGCCAGCGAGGAGACGTCATATCTCTCCTCGTCCTCGTTACCTGACATGACCTCGATATCGTCGGAACCCACGTCCTGCACTATCTTGTTTATCGAGAGCATCTCTTCGCCGTAATACGTCGCTATCGCTTCCTTGATGTCCTTATCGGTGGCGAGGACGGGGTCTATCTCGTATTTGGTCAGGATCTTCAGGTCGTCGAGCGCGAAAATATCCAGCGGATCCGACATCGCGACCGTCATGCGGCTGCCTATCTTTGATACAGGGATGACGTGGTAAAGCCGGGAGATCTTTTCCGGAACGAGGGATATTATATCCTTGTCTATCTTATATTTCGAAAGGTTTATCGGGGTTATCCCGAACTCCTGGCTGAAGACCGAAAGCAGCTCGTTCTCGTTGACGAGGCCTTTCTCCACGAGGATCTTGCTGAGGTTGCCGCCCCTTTCGTGCTGGGCCTTGATCGCCTCCTCAAGCTTCTCCTTGGAGATGAAGCCCTTGCTTACGAGCACATCCGCTATTTTATCCCTTAGGCTCTTTGCCATATCGTCAGTCCTGTTCGCCCAGCGTGACCCGCACGACCTCTTCGAGCGTAGTCGAGCCCTCGAATACCTTCCTTAGCCCGGATTCCCTCAGCGTTACCAGCCCGGCGCGCCGCGCCGCTTCATATATCTGCGTCTCATGCGCCCTTTTGGCTATAAGGTCCCTCAGTTCGGAGTTAATAGCCACCGCTTCCATGAGGCCTATCCTGCCCCTGAAGCCGGTCTTAAAGCAATATTCGCAGCCCCTGCCCCTGTAGAATTTCATGTCTGCCGATGGCACTTTTATCTTAAGCTTCTCGAGTATCGGCTTCGGTATATCGTAGGATTCCTTGCAGCGAGGGCATACTTTCCTGATAAGCCTCTGCGCCCCGACCATAACCACCGATGAACTGATAAGGAACGGCTCGACTCCCATATTTACGAGCCTCATGATGACGCCGGTGGCGGTATTCGTATGCAGCGTGCTCAGCACGAGATGGCCCGTCAGCGCGGCCTTGATCGCGATATCGACGGTCTCAAGGTCCCTGATCTCTCCGACCATTATGACATTGGGATCCTGGCGCAATATGGACCGGAGGCACGCGGCATATGTGAGGCCTATATTCGCGTTTATATTTACCTGGTTTATGCCCGGTAAAAGGTACTCGACGGGGTCTTCTACGGTAACGAAATTCTTGTCCGGCGCGTCGATATTCTTCAGCACCGAGTAGAGCGTTGTCGTCTTTCCGGAACCGGCTGGGCCGCATACGAGGATCATGCCGTGGGGGCGCTTTGCGGCTTTCTTGAGTACTTCAAGCGGCTCCTTCTCAAAACCCAGCTTGTCGACATCGAGCATCGCCTGCGACTTATCGAGGATCCTCAGCGCGACCTTCTCGCCGAAAGCCGTGGGAACGGTCGATACCCTAAAATCGACTTCCCTGTCCTGTATCCTTATCTTAAACCTCCCGTCCTGCGGGAGGCGGCGCTCGGCGATGTTCAGGTTCGACATGACCTTTATCCTCGATATCATTGCCGATTGTATCGTCCTCGGCAGCGACTGCGCCTCCCTGAAGGTCCCGTCTATCTTATACCTTATGCGCAACCTGTCCTCCATCGGCTCTATCAGGATATCGCTCGCCCTGGCTTTGGTGGCATCCATGACGACAGCGCCCGTAAGCTTAACAACCGGGGTATCTATCGCATCCTTCATGTCATAAGACGCGTCTTCGTCTTTCTTGGATGAGATGAGCTCTATATTCGTTTCTTTTACGAGGTCCTCTATCGTTGAGGTGGCCGCGCTCCCGTAATGCTGCTCTATCGCGGCCTTCACGTCATCGGCGGTGGTTATGATCGGGCTTATATCCATGCCTGTAACGTTCTTTATGTCATCGAGCGCGAATACATTCAGCGGGTCGGACATCGCGACGGTAAGGATATTGCCCATCTTCGAGACCGGCATTATCTGGTAGTTGATGGCTATCTTCTTGGGTATGAACTTGGATATTTCGGGGTCTATCTTGTATTTTGAGAGGGATATGGGCGGGATGCCGAGTTCCTGGCTTAAGATCGCCAAAAGGTCTCTCTGGTTTATGACGCCCTGTGAGACGAGGATGTCCCCCAGGGAACCGCCTTGATCCTTCTGAACCTGGAGGGCCTGGTTAAGCTTCTCCTCGGAAATGGTGCCTTTCTTTATGAGTATCTCGCTTAGCCGTTCTTTTATTCCCGATGGCATAAGCTGTCAGGCTCTCCTATTTTTTGTAAAACTTATCTACGCACTGCTTTATATCCGTCGCGGTGGATACGAATATCTGGATGGAACAGCTGGTTACAAGCTCTATATCCTCGATGGCCTGCGTATTGAGCGGGTCGGCCATAGCTATCGTCACGGTGTTGCCGATCTTGTCTATGGGTATCAGGCAATACTGGCGCGCGACGTTCTCCGGCACCATCTTTATCGCCGCTTCATCCATATCGTAATTCGACAAAGGCAGGTAAGGGAAACCATACTGGACGGTTATCGCCTGGGCGATCTGCTCTTCAGTCACATAACCGAGCCCGGCCAGTATCTGCCCCAGGAGCCCGCCCTTCTCTTTTTGGACCTTAAGCGCCTCGTCCAATTGGGCCTGCTTTATTACTCCCTTCTCCAGGAGCAGCTGTCCTATCGTCTTCGTTATAACGCGTCTGGCTGAAGCCATATTCCCCTATTTCCTAAAAAGCCTGTCAAGGTCATCCGGATCCGTGCTGCGAAATATTGCGTCTTCATAGGAAATCATCTTCTTCGAATATAGTTCAAAAAGGGTCTGGTTCATCGTCCTCATGCCCTCCTTCTGGCTCGTTTGTATCACGGAATAAAGTTGGTGCGTCTTGGCTTCGCGTATGAGGCTCCTTACGGCAGGCGTAGCTATCAGGACCTCGGTTGCCAGTACCCTCCCGTGGCCGGAGGCCTTCGGGATAAGCTGCTGGGCCATTATTCCGAGCAGGACAAACGAAAGCTGGACCCTCACCTGCTGCTGCTGGTGCGCCGGGAAGACGTCGATGACCCTGTTTATCGTTTGCACGGCGTCGGACGTATGCAGTGTCGAGAACACGAGATGCCCGGTCTCGGCAATATCCAGCGCCGCCTCGATAGTCTCGAGGTCCCGCATCTCACCGATCAGTATAACGTTGGGGTCCTGCCTCAGTACGTGTTTCAGCGACTGCGCGAAAGATTGCGTGTCGCTGCCGACCTCGCGCTGGTCCACAAGGGCCCTCTTGTTCTTATGCGCGTATTCTATGGGGTCTTCGATGATCACTATGTGGCAATTCCTCTCGGAATTGATCTTATCCACCATAGAGGCCAGCGTAGTAGACTTGCCGCTTCCTGTGGCTCCGGTCACGAGCACGAGGCCCTTGGGCCTCTTGCACAGGTCTTCCGCTACGCTGAGCGGCAGCCCGCATTCCTCAAAGCTCATGATATGCAGCGGAAGCAACCTGACGGCCGCGCCGACATAACCCCTCTGTACGAAAACGTTGACCCTGAAACGCCCGAGGCCTTCTATGCCGAACGAGACGTCTAGCTCCATCTCGCGCTCGAACTTTTCGATCTGCTGCGGCTTGAGCATGCTGTAAGCGAGCCTCTTCGTGTCTTCCGCGGCCAGGACTGCAAATTCCGTTGCGACGAGCTTCTCATCTATCCTGAGCTGCGGCGGGGAGGAATACGATATGTGTAGGTCCGATGCCCCCTTTTGGACCATTAGTTTCAGCAGTGTCTCTATCTGGACGTTTACCATCGGCCCTCCTTAAGATTATGAGTTGACCAGATTCTTCCCGCGCGATTTCGCATCGTTGAGCGCGGCCGAGGCCTTCTTTATTAACTCGTCGGCCGTAACACCGTCGATCGGATTCTCGCTCACCCCTCCGCTGACCGTCACAAAATTCCTCGGATAGCCCTGGCCGCCCGATATGCCGAACGCCTCCACCCGCTGCCGCAGAGCCTCGGCTATGGTATTGGCCTGTTTCTTGTTCTTCTCAGGCAATATGACCGCAAATGTGTCGCCGGTAAGCCTGCCGACCCTGTCGACTTCGGTGATATTGGATTCGATGACCTTGCCTATCTTCTTGATCGTCTCCTCGGACGCGAGCTCGCCGTTGATATCCCTGTACAGGTTAAGGTCATCGATATTGAACAGCAGGAAAGAGCAGGGGCGCTGGTACAATACGGCGCGCCTTATCTCCTCCTCGAGGCGGTTAAGGATGAACTTCTCGTTGTAGAGGCCTGTAAGCTCGTCCTTTATCGCGAGCTCCTTCGCCTTGTTCGTCAAAAGTTCGTTCTCGACCGCGATCGCTATCTGTTTCGCGAAAAGCTTTATGAGTTCCACGTCGTCGTCTTTATATTCAAAATCCGTCGCGGGATTGCCGAAGCCGAGAAGCCCGAAACCTATGCCGTGCGCGACGACCGGGAAGAGAACGCAGTTCTTAAGGCCGAAGACCTTCAGGAACTCATCCATATCCGCCGATGATTTAGAGCGCCTGTCCACCACGGCGGTCTTGTTCTCGGCCATCAGCTTCCCTAAGTAGCCGACCCCCCTCTTGAGCCTGAAAGAGGAGAGCTCGTCTTTCAACCCATGGCTTACCTTCATCGTAAGCATGTCCTTCTCCTCGCTTAGCATCAGGAAGACGGACGAATCATCCGAAAGCTGGGCTATCTTGTCTACAACTATCTTCGTCGTCTCATCGAGCGGGGAACCCTGTGTCATCAGGCTGCTCACCTGCAGGAGGCTCGACAGCACGAGGACCTTCTTGCTTATCTCTACGTTTATCTCCTTGGTCCTCTCCCCGTAGGACCTCAATTCGTCCATGTTCTCGCGTATACGGCGCGTAAGCACGTTCAGGGTCGACCCGAGCTCGCCTATCTCGTCCTCGCTCCTGACGTTTATATTGCCTGACAGGTCGCCCTTCGCGATGTCCTTCGCCTTTATCGCCATATCGATGATGGGCGATACGATATCCTTTACGATCTTGAACCCCAGCAGCGCGATGACTATAGTGATGACCAGTACCGCCGAGACGTCTTTCAGCTCGACGTTGGGGTCCCCTATGATATTTAGGAACGGGAATATATAATTAAAGAAAAGATAAACACAGATCGCGAGCGGGATAAAGGACATAAGGCAAAAGGCAACGGTAAGTTTGTAACGAAGGCCTGCGGGAACAAGTGACAGCTTCTTGATAAATCCGGCCATCTCTATCATCTCCCTTCCACTTTTTGGTTAATCCAAAGGATTGATTAAAAAGTATACTCTTAACGTAATTAAGTGTCAAACATATTTATCGCAGTTCGATGAATTTCCAAGGCAGCTTTTCTTCTAACCCCCTTTGCCTCAATGAATAAGAGTCGGGGTCGATTGACGCGTCATTGAACGCGTCCAGCCATCTCCGGAAGTCAAAATGCTCCCTCCAGCTGTCGAATTTCGCGCCTCTTTTCCAGGCGGAATGGATAGCCCCGGAAAGCGCCCTGTCGCCCCTGGCAAATACGGCCTCTATATAGCTCATCTCCGCGTCATGGAAGCTGAATTTGATGCGCGTGCCCCTGGCTTTTTCCCTGATATAGCGCTGCCTCCTGAGGGCCTCGTCAAAACGTATCATAGGCTCCTTTTCAAAGCGCGTATGCGGCTTCGGGACGAATATCGATACCGATACGTTTATGTCGGCCGGCCTGCCGTCGACCCTCCTGCGAACCTCCGAGATCTCCTTTGCCAGGCCGACAAGCGCATCGAGATCGGAATCGTCTTCCTGCGGAAGCCCTATCATGAAATACAGCTTAACATTGGGCCACTTGTTCTTGAAAGCCTGGTAGGCGCATTCCTTCAGAGCCTCGACCGGAATATTCTTGTTAATGATCTTCCTCATCTTGTCGCTGCCTACCTCGGGGGCGAACGTAAGCCCGGTATGCCTGCCGGATGTAAGCTCGACCGGGAAACGGCTCGTCATCTCCTCCACCCTTAAGGACGGGAAGGATACGCTGACCGCCCTTTCCTTGAAAGCCCCGGTAAGGGACGTGATTATCTCCATTATCTGCGGATGGTCTCCGGACGAGAGGGATACCAGCGATACCTCATCGTAACCGGTATTCCTGTAGATCTCCTCGGCCAATTTTATTATCCTGCCGGCGGAACGGAAACGGTTAGGGCCGTATATCGCGCATGCCTGGCAGAAGTTGCACGCCCTCCTGCATCCGCGCATGATCTCAACCTGTATCCTGTCATGCACCGTCTCTATATAGGGCACTACCGGCTTCACGGGATAATACGCGTTCTCGAAGTCCTCCACGATACGCTTCCTTACGCTGCCCGGGAACGCGGGCACATAAACGCCTTCTATCGCGGCGAGCGAACGAAGCAAATCGTTCCGTTCCAGTTTCCTCCCCTTTCCGTCGATCACGGCGTCCACTATCTCCGGGACGGCCTCCTCGCCTTCGCCGATCAGGAAACAATCGAAGAAATCGGCAAGCGGTTCCGGGTTGAACGCGCACGGGCCGCCGCCTATGATCACCGGGTCGGTATCGCTGCGGTCCTTGCCGAACAACGGTATGCCGGCAAGGTCCAGCATATTCAGGATATTCGTATACGATAATTCGTACTGGAGGGAAAAACCTACGATGTCGAAATCGCGGACCGGGCCCTTAGATTCCAGGGCGAAGAGCGGGATGCCGTTATCACGCATGACCTTCTCCATATCGTGCCACGGCGCGAAGACGCGTTCGCACGCGACATCCGGACGGTCATTGAGCAGGGAATATAATATCTTGAGGCCGAGGTGGCTCATGCCCACCTCGTAAGTGTCCGGGAAACATAACGCGACCCTGCATACTACGCCGGCTCCGGCCGGCTTCGTTACGCTGTTCCACTCCCCTCCCGTATACCTGGCCGGTTTGCTGACGCTGAGCAATAGGCTGTCATCCAGCACGCCGGCCGGCATTAAAATACCTTCCTTTTGTTTTTTATGTTCTCGAGTATCCCTATGCACGCTATCGACGTTATAAGGAACGAGCCTCCGTAAGATACGAAAGTCAGCGGTATGCCGACGACCGGCATCAACCCGCAGACCATCCCGATATTCACTATAATATGCATCGCGAACACGGTGACGATCCCGTAGGCAAGCGTCTTGCCGTAAATATCGCTCGTCGTCTCGGCTATCCTGAGCCCCTTCCCGACGAGCCTGTAAAAAAGGAAGAGCAGGACCGCGCTGCCTATGAAGCCCCATTCCTCCCCCACAACGGAAAAAATGAAGTCGGTATGGTGCTCGGGTAGGAAGTTCAGCTGGTTCTGCGTCCCGGCAAGCCAGCCCTTCCCCAGTATGCCGCCGGAACCGATAGCTATCTTCGACTGAATTATCGTATACCCGGCGCCGAGAGGGTCGAGGTTCGGGTTGATGAATACCATGAGCCTGTTGCGCTGGTATTCCTTCAGAAAGAACCATAGGAAAGGCGCGCACGCAAGGCCCGAGCCTATCAGTATCATCAGGTACTTGAGCCTCGCGCCTGCGATGAGCAGCATCGTGAACAACACCGGCACAAACACGAGCGCGGTGCCGAGGTCAGGCTCCTTGAATATCAGCAGCATCGGAACTATCGCCATGACAAAAGGCCACACGAGCGCTTTCGGCCGTTCTATACCCTCTTTTATGTCACCGAGGTATTTTGCCAGGGCAAATATGAAAGTCACCTTGGTGAACTCGGACGGCTGGAACGCGAAAGAGCCTATCTCGATCCACCTGCGCGCCCCGTAACGCATGTCTCCGACGAAAAGGACCAGTACGAGGAAGAGCACATTCAGGCCGAATATGTAATATCCGAAATCGATTATCCTCTGGTAGCCGATCCTGAAGAGCGCAAACGCCACAATGATGCCGATGATAGCCGATTGGAGCTGCCGCAGCGAAAGGTTAGTCCCCGAAAGCACGTATTTCTGGTATGAGGCGCTGTAGATGACGAACAGCCCCATCAGCACTATTACGGCCACGATAAGCACGAGACCGTAATCGAATTCACCTTTTGACCTTATGTCATATTTCATTTGAGTATTTCCGTATTGTCCTTGGCGAACCTGAGGATCTTGCCCGCGATATCGGCCGCCGCGACCCCCCCGTGCCCGCCGTGTTCCACCATGACGACAAAAGCCACCTTCGGGTCATCCGCCGGGGCGAAACCCATGAACCATGCGTGCGGGTCGCCGTTAGGCGCCTGGGCGGTTCCGGTCTTCGCGGCTATCTTAAGGCCTTCTATCCGCGCCCTCTGGCCGGTTCCCGTGTCCGATGATACCGCATTTACCATCGCGGACCTTATCGTGGCGGCCGTCTCCTTTGATATAGGGACCATCTTCGGCTTCGGCACATTCACCGTCGTATCGCCTATCTTCTTTATCACATGCGGACGCGGCGCCGCGCCCCCCATCGCCAACACCGACGCGACCTCCGTCATCTGCAGCGGCGTCACGAGCACGTCGCCCTGCCCTATCGAGTAATTCACCGTCTCCCCCTCATACCAGCTTTGCCCGCGCCGGGCCTTCTTCCAGGCCGGGTTCGGTATAAGCCCGCCGCTCTCTCCGCCGATATCAATGCCGGTCGGCTTGTTCAGCCCGACCTTTTGCGCGTATTCGGATATAGTGTCGGGTCCGAGCTTGCGCCCGAGGTTATAGAAATATACATTGCATGAATGCGTTATCGCGTCCCTCATGTCCTGAGGCCCGTGGCCTTCAAGCTTCCAGCAGTCGAACTCGGCCTTGCCGAGATAATACCTTCCCGGGCATACATAAGTCGTATGGACCGTCGCCTTATTCGTATCGAGGGCCGCGAACGCCAATACAACCTTGAATATGGAACCCGGAGGGTATTGGCCGTTTATGGCGCGGTTAAGCATCGGCCTTGCCGAAGACTTGATGTAGCCCACGGCTGCATCGTTCTTGCCCGGTTCAATGAAAATGTTCGGGTCGAATGACGGCGACGATGCCATGGCCAGTATCTCGCCGTTGCGCGGATCCATGAAGACCGCCGACGCCCTCTGCCCCTCCAGGCAATCCGCCGCATATGCCTGCAATTTCGCGTCGAGGGTCAGCGTTATGTCCCGCCCCTTCTTCTGGTTCTTGCTTCCGAGTATCCTGACCAGCCTGCCGGAGGCGTCGACCTCGAGCTGCATACCCCCGTCCTCGCCCTTAAGGTATTTGTCGTACGCCTTCTCTACCCCGGAGCGCCCGACGAGGTCGCTTACCGAATACCCATAGTCCTCGAGGTCATCGAGCTCTTTCTTGTTGATAAGACCGAGATACCCGATGACATGGGAAGCCCTCTCGCCGTATATATACCAGCGTATAGTCCTCGGGAGGACCAGGACGCCCGGCAGCCTCTGTTTCTGTTCTTCAAGCGAGAAGGCAAGGTCCTTATCCACATCGCCCGAGATAGTTATCGGCGCGAAAGGGGCCGAGGATTCCTTTCTTATTATCGATTCGATCTTCGCCCTTGAGATCCCGAGGGCCTGAGAAAGCCTATCGTATGTCTTATCGGTGTTCTCGACCTCCTGAGGGATGATCACCACATCGAACGAGAGCCTGTTGTCGACCATCGCGAGGCCGTTGCGGTCGTATATCGTCCCGCGCAGGCCCGGGAACGGTATCAGCCGTATATGGTTATTCTTGGCAAGCGTATGATAGAGAGGCCACCTTAACACCTGCAGGTAGAAGATGCCCGCAAGTATCACGAAGAACGCGATATTTATGATCGTTGAATATATCCTGCTGCGCATTTGATCCTTATTGGGGCCGGCGGCCGTCGTATACCTTCTTCTTGAAAACTATCTCCCTGTAATCTTGCTCCACCGGAGGCATTATAGACTCCAGCACCCTGAATATCACCGGCGCAAGGACAGCCGTATAGGCAGCCGCAGGCACGGAAAGAAATAGGACCGCCTTATAATAAGGGAATCCCTTCGACGAGATGAATATATCGTATATGATCGAGGTAAAGAATACCGCTATGGCCGCGACTATCATCTGCGCGGAGGCCAGGTTCCTGTAAAGGGCTTCCTTGTACATGCCGGCGACAAAACCGACCGAACCGTAAAGCAGCATAATGACAGGGTGCATCCCGGTGAAAGTTATCTTCAGCAGGCCCGCTATGAGCCCGGTTATTGCGCCTTTACGCCTGTCTGAATTCAACGCAAAGAACAGCACGCCGGTAAGCATCACCTCGGGGCTTACCCCGAGAAGCTTAATATAATTGTGGCTTGCCGCCTCGAGTATGGACATAACCGTCAACGCGGACACTACAGCTAACCAGCTCATTCTACCGCAAGAACCTCCTCAACAGCCATAGCATTTATCACGGGCTCGATCACCGCAAACTGGTACATCCCGTTGAACTCCATCTTGACATCCAGGACCCTGCCCGCAAGGAAACCCGCGGGATATACCCCGCTTACTGCGGACGTCACAACGGTATCTCCCGCCTTTATATCCGCATCCTTAGATATGAATTTCATTATGCACCGGCCGTGGGCAATGCCATACATTAAGCCTCCCGCCCTGCCTCTCTGCGACACCACCGAAACCCTTACCTCAGGGTCGGTTATCAGCGAGACGCGCGAACTTCCTATGCCGACGGCGGTCACTTTCCCTATGACCACGCCTGACGCCAATACGGCCATCTCCTCTTTTATGCCGTTCCCGGAACCTTTGTTTATTATAAGGCTCTCCCCCCAGTTCGAGAAATCCCTTCCGGTCACTTTAGCCGCGACGGAACGTTTCGCTATCCTGTCTTTCAGGGAAAGCAGGCCCTTCAACCGCCTGTTCTCGGACACGGCTTCGTCCATCGCAGCGGCCCTGGAGCTCAGCGCGGCAACGTCCCTCTTCAACCTGGAGTTCTCATTAGCTATGCTTTTGAAATGCAGGAGTTCATATCCGGTCTGGAATACCGCCGATGCTATCCTGGTGGGGAGCTGCAGTACGGAATAAAGCGTCAGGGTGGTTCCGTTGGTGAAGGATTCTGATACGACAAGAAGGGCTATCAGAAGGGACACTGCTACTATCGCGATTAGGGATTTGTTCTGGAATTTTCTCACATCTTCTACTGGGATTCAGGGCTCTTCGAGGCGGTTGTAACTGTAACCTTTTTAAGGTATTTTATCTCGCTAAGGACCATTCCCGTTCCCAAAGCTACTGCGGTTATCGGGTCCTCTGCGATATGGACAGGCAGGCCCGTCTGTTCGGAAAGCAGCTTATCGAGCCCTCTCAGGAGCCCGCCGCCTCCGGCCAGTACCATCCCGCGCTCAATAAGGTCCGCGGAAAGCTCAGGGGGCGTACGCTCAAGGGTTATCCTGACCGCCTCCACAATAGCTGCCGTCGGTTCCGCAAGGGCTTCCCTTACCTCTTCCGATGAGATCGTTACCGTCTTCGGCAATCCCGCCACGAGGTCGCGGCCGCGTACTTCCATGGTCGATTCCTCTTCCATCGGATACGCCGAACCTATCTTTATCTTTATCTCCTCGGCAGTGCGCTCGCCGATCATAAGATTATAAGTCTTCCTGAGATGCTGGATTATCGCATCGTCCATCTCGTCGCCGCCGATGCGTATCGACTTCGAGAAGACGACATCCGACAGGGATACAACCGCCATCTCCGTCGTGCCTCCGCCTATATCTATTATCATATTTCCCGCGGGTTCCTGTATCGGCAACCCGACGCCTATCGCGGCGGCTATCGGCTCTTCCACGAGGTATACTTCGCGTGCTCCGGCCCTCTCCGCAGAGTCCTTGACCGCGCGTTTCTCGACCTCGGTGATGCCCGAGGGTATCGCTATTACCATGCGCGGACGGACAAGCACCCTCCGGTTATGGACCTTATTAATAAAATACCGAAGCATAGCCTCGGTGATCTCGAAATCTGCGATCACTCCGTCCTTCATCGGCCTTATGGCCACAATCGAACCGGGTGTGCGGCCCAGCATGCGTTTTGCCTCTTCGCCGACCGCCAGGACATGGTTGGTCCCTTTTTCAATGGCGACGACTGAAGGTTCGCAAAGCACTATCCCCTGGCCTTTTACGTATACAAGCGTGCTCGCGGTGCCCAGATCGATGCCCATGTCATTAGAGAACATGCCTGAGATGTTGTTAAAAACTCTCCTTATGACATCGAATGGCTTCTTCATTACCCTCCTCCTGATATTGTAAAAGGATACCAAACCCCCGCATAAAAGTCAACGGCAATCTGGGCGGGACCTTATAGGCTCCATGCGGCCAGGCTCTTGTCTATAACCCATTTCCCCTTGACCTTCTTCATGAACAGGTAAGACCCCGAGCTCGACTTCCCCGAATAAAAGATCTTTCCGAAATACACGATAGCCCTTGTCATCTTATAGTCGAACGCAACGCGTGAAAATTCCACCATCCTGGAAGGATTCGGGTATTTCGCGCGGAAATTCTCATAGAATATCTGGACGTCCGCAAACATCTCTTTCTCAGTGTCCACCGTAAGCACCGTCGCCGTCTTATAGCCCAGCATATCCTGGTTTATGGCGGCTGGCTTCAGATTGGCCTGGACGAACGCGTCGATCAGGCTCACATTAAGCTGTTTGCCGAACTCCTTTATCATCTGGGGACGGACCACGCCGCCAAATTCGCTGGAATTGACCGGGATCAGCGTCCGCTCCTTTATTACGACATCGCCCTTGCCCTGGAATTCCTGGTCCAACACATCGCGATATAAGTTATATTCGTCGCGGGATACGTTATCAGGGACAGTCCTTACGGGTTCGGGCTTTCCCGGGCCGCACCCGGAAATAAACGAACAGATCACCAATAACCACGCGATAAAAACGGCCTTTCTCATCTCATCCCCCTTCCTCATTTAGGTCAATCGTCCAAGATGTTCGATAAAATCAGGGTAAGACTTCGCGATACAATCGGTGTCGTCCACCGTGGTCTCGCCTTTAGCGGCTAAACCGGCGATCAGCATCGACATCGCGGTCCTGTGGTCGCCGAAGCTCATAGCCGTTATTCCCCTAAGGTTATCCGATCCCTCGATGAATATATCATCGCCCCTTAGCGAGAATTTCGCGCCCATGTTCTTGAGATTCGCGGCCATTGAACTAATCCTGTCGGTCTCCTTGATCTTCAGCTCCTGGGCTCCTTTTATGACCGTGGTGCCGGAAGCGAAGGCCGCCGCGATCATAACGGCCGGGAGTTCGTCGATCGTCCTCGGTATGAGGTCCCCTTCAACCGTGACTCCGCGAAGGCCTCCGTACTCCGCTATTATGTCACCGACCGGCTCGGACGCGACCTCTCTTTCGTTCTCTATATTGATATTCGCACCCATGTCCCTGAGTATATCTATTATGCCGGTCCGCGTGGGGTTTATCCCGACGGAATCAAGCCTTATCGATGAGCCCTTGACTATAGCCGCGCCGAGCAGGAAGAACGCCGCGCTCGATATGTCCCCCGGCACGTCCAATTCCCGCGCCCTGAGGGACGCGCCGCCCTTGACCGACACCTTCAGCCCGTCGATGGAGATCTCTGCCCCGAACGCCTTCAACATGCGCTCTGTATGGTCCCTCGACCTGTGCGGCTCGCTTACGGATGTGGTTCCGTCCGTGTAAAGCCCCGCAAACAGTATCGCCGATTTTACCTGCGCGCTCGCAACGGGAGAGACGTAATCGATGGGATTGAGCTTGCTTCCCCTTACGGTTATAGGCGCGAAGTTCGCGTTGTCCTTTCCCTCGAACCTGCCGCCCATCATGCCGAGCGGCTCCGTGACGCGCCGCATCGGCCGCTTCGAGAGGCCCTTGCCTGCGGTCAGCACCGTATCGAAAGGCTGCCCGGCAAGTATCCCGAGCATTATGCGCATCGAGGTCCCGGAATCCCGCATGAAAACGGGGCCGGCAGGTTTCTTGAAACCCGACAGCCCCAATCCTGTTACTGCGATCTCATCCGCCGACTCTTCTATGCCTACGCCGAGAGCCCTTAAGGCCTCTATCGTGGCCAGCGTATCGTCCGAACGCAGTATATTTTTTATTACAGTCGTACCGCTTGCGAGCGAAGCGACCATCACACCCCTGTGTGAGATCGACTTATCGCCCGGCAAAACAAGGGAACCCGTAAACCTCTTAGAAGGCCTGACCGAGAAACCCAAATTACATAGCTTTCGCTATATCGCCTTCCCTGATGTCCGCGCCTTCGGTGATATTGGCGGCTGACATCGTCTCATATACCTTCTCGACCTGAGCCTTGGCTATGAGCTTGCCTTCCCTGAAGACGCCAAACACGACACCCGGGCTTATGCCTTTGTTGTTGCCTGCGGCAACGACGATAAAATTAAATTCCTTGTTGACTACGAGGACCTTGCCTTCAGCTTCCACTCCCGGCTTGACGACTATCTTATCGAGCTCGACGTCTTTCTTGGCCTGGAGCTCTTCGACCTGTTTCTTCAGGCTGTCGTTAGCCGAAGAGACGGTCTTGAGCTGCGCTTGCAGTGAGTTATATTCCTTTGATACCTTATCAAACTGCTCCTGCAGGGACGTACGGGAGACCTTTTCGTTCTCCCAATTCGTCTTTACCTCTTCCAGTTCCCCTGACATGCTGCTCACCTGCTCAAGAGCATCTTCCTTGGCTTTCTTTTCATCTGCCAGCATAGCCGCGAGCTTCTCGGCTTTATCCTGAAGAGCCGAGACCTTGCCCTTCATATCGGCTATTTGGGCTTCGAGGTCCAGCTTCATCTTCCTCTGGTCGCTCAATTCCTTATCGAGGGCAACCTTCTCGTCCTTCAGGCTATTCAAGGAATTTTCGGTTGCGACAAGGTTCGTATTGGATTTCTGCAATCCCATGAAAGACACTACCGCGAAGATCCCGAGTCCCAGGCACAGTAAAACCAAAATTATTATTACAAGCCGGAACGATTTCATTTGTTCCTCCTTTTATTTGGCTCGATTGTTACCCCCACGCGTATTATATTAGAGTTGGCCCCGGAATGCAAGAAAAAAAATACTCCCCCGCCTTATTCAGCGGAGGAGTAAACAGGCCCTTCTTCCTTCGTGACGATACCTTACACTACAAGGAATACTGTAAGGATCCCGAACATTATGAACGAGGCGCCGACTGCGGTAAAACCGGCCCTATATACTTTTTGATGCAGATCCGTACGCGCCAATTCACGGTCGATGCTTAAAACCCAGTTGGCGGCGGAATGGCTAAAAGCAATTGAATAAAGGCCCATAATAACCACTACGACAGCCATCATCAAGCTTAGTGCCAGATTTACCATCATTTTAGCCTCCGTTTCGCCCGTTTCACCCTTAAACACTGCCCACTGGGGCACCTTCTAAAACTATTTATACACTATTAAAAAGCTTTTGTCAAGGGTAAAATATTGCTATAGTCCGGTCCTATTATGTCTTTCATGTCGGCCGGGACTGGCGCGCGGAATTCCATCTCTTTTCCGGTAACGGGATGGCGCAATTTCAGGTAAAACGAGTGCAGGGCCTGCCTGGGGAATTTTCCCTTCGAACCGTACTTCTCGTCACCCAGGACCGGGTGCCCGATATACGCCATATGAACCCTTATCTGGTGGGTCCTGCCGGTCTTGAGGTTCAGCATAACCAATGTCGAGTTTTCGAACCTTTTTATCACCTTAAACTCGGTGATCGCGTTCCTCTCCGAATCGTGCCTTACCGCCATCTTCTGGCGGTTGCTCGGATGCCTTCCTATGGGCAGGTCTACCACCCCGTTGTCTATTTCAATGACGCCCTTTACGAGCGCGAGATAGTTCTTTTTAACCTCCCTGGCCTTGAACTGCCTGGCCAGTTCCACATGGCTCGCGTTGTTCTTTGCTATAACGATCACTCCGGACGTGTCCTTATCGAGGCGGTGTACCAGCCCGGGCCTGCCCTCGTTAAGGTCGGAAAGATCCTTACAGTGGTTCAGGAGCGCGTTTACGAGTGTCCCGGAATGGACGCCCGCTCCCGGGTGGACCGCTATCCCCGGCTGCTTATTCACCACGACGATATCATCATCCTCATACAGGATATCGAGCCCGATCTCTTCTGCTTCGAGGCTCGATGCGACGGCTTCCTCTAAAGAGACCTCTACCTTTTGTCCGGGTTTTACCCTGTGGTGGGGCTTCGCGGGAACGCCGTCAACCAGCACGCGGCCTTCTTCCATAAGCTTCTTGAGGTGCGAGCGGGTAACGGGCCTCGGAAATACCGAGGTCAGGAACTGGTCAAGCCTCATCGGGCCAACCTCGAGGCCTACTTCGAAGGTATAATTTTCCATGAAATGGCCGCTAAGGCGAATACCGCTACAGATATGACCTGCGACGCGGTGAGCCCCGCAAGGAAGACGGGATTGTCTCCGCGCAGGAATTCGTTGAAGAACCTGAACGCTGAATAGAGGATTAGGTAGAGCAGCAGCGTCCTGCCGTTCGAAGGGCTGCGCTTCCTGAGGATAAGGAATAATATGAACATCGCGGCCGACTCGGTCAGCTGGGTCGGGATCGCCTTATATTTACCGTAGCAGCAGCCGTTCAAGTAACATCCTATGCGCCCTATCGCCTGCCCCAGCGCGATATACGGCGCGACCAGGTCCGCTGTCTTCAGCACAGGCATCCCCTTCGCCTTCATGAAGATGATGCCGCAAACCGCAGAGGTTATCAGGCCACCGTACCAGACAAGGCCCCCCTCCCACAATTTGAAGATATCTCCCGGACAGGCGACATATTCGTTTATATCGAGCAGGACGAAGAGCAGTCGGCCGCCTATGATACCCGATATGATAAGGACGATGAATAGGTCAAGCATCTTATCGCCGTCCATGCCTTCCGATACCGCCCTGCGCCTCGCCAGCGTTGCGGCCAAAAGGAACGCTATCGCAAGCGCCGCGCCGTAGGAAAACACCTTGAACGGCCCGATCTCAAACAGTACGGGATGCATCCTTCCCCCTAAATATTATAAAGAAGAGCATTACGGAGCCGATCGTTATGCACGAATCGGCGAAATTGAAGACCGGCCACCAATGCAGGTCGATGAAGTCTATGACATGGCCGAAGCGGAGCCTGTCTATAAGGTTGCCCGCGGCGCCTCCCAGTATCAGCGCGAAGGGAAGATAATACCCGGGCCTCTTTTTCAGCATATAATATACGGTAAACAATATCGCGGCACCGGAAATAAAAACGAGGATAAGGACCTGGTTCCTGAAAAGCCCGAAACCCGCGCCCGTATTCTCAACGAGGGTAAGGCTGACCATGCCCCCGACCGCGGGAATGGAGTTCCCGTAGGATAAGTTAGCGGCCGCTATCGCCTTCGTGGCCTGGTCGATCAACACCACCAACCCGGCTACGATAAATGGAAGCATCAGACTATCTTCTTCTGCGGGTCCTCTTTAGACTGGCAATCGACGCAAAGGCCCGCGTAAGGCATCGCCATCAGCCTCTGCTTGGCTATCGGCTTTTCGCACTCCAAACAGATACCAAAGGTCTTGTCCTCTATGCGCTTCAGGGCTTCTTCGATGGCATAGAGTATCTTCTGCTGTACGTTCATCGCGATGCCAAGAGAGAATTCCCTGTCAAAGCTATCCGTCGCTACATCCGCCATGTGGAACGTATATGCGGACAGGTCTCCGGAAGCGTCGCGCTGTGATTTATTTATGGAGTCCTTCTCGACGCCGTTGATCTCCTTGAGCATCTCCGCCTTCTTTTTAAGCAGCATACTCTTGAACTTCTCCAGTTCGGCTTTATCCCATTTTATCATTTTAGGTCATTCTCCTTTTAGGGCGCCCGCGCAGCGTTTGCATAGTGACGGGTGGTCCCCGTCCCTGCCTACCTCTTCGGAATATGTCCAGCAGCGGCCGCATTTTGCGCCACCGGCCTTTTCGACAAAAATACCAAGGCCTTCAACCTCTACCAGCCCTTCCCTGGACGGCAGGCCCTTCGCCGGCGCATCCTCAAGCCTGAAGCAGGAAAGCAGGAAAACGCCTGCCAGCTCCTTCGCAAACTCATGGAGATACCCGTACTTGCCGGTATCCTTTATATACAGCGTCACTGATGCTTCCATGGAGTCTCCGAAGGCCCCCTTTGCCCTCTTCTCCTCGATGGCCTTCATTATATGGGGCCTCAGCGCGAAAAGCTTTTCCCATTTTTCTTCAAGGGACTTGTCGATATAACCATCGCGCGCTTCGGGCCATAACGACGAATGCACGCTGGCTGACGCGTCGTCGCGCTTTAATTTCTGCCATATCTCGTCGGCCGTGAACGGCGCGACCGGCGCAAGCGCTTTTGCAAGCATCAAGACTATTTCATAGATCGCGGTCTGCGAAGACCGCCTCTCTTTCGAGTTCGGCGCATAAGTATACAGTCTATCCTTTGAAACGTCAAGATAAAAACTGGACAGTTCCACCGTGCAGAAATTGTACAGCGCGCGGAAGACCTTATGGAACTCAAAGGCGTCATAATACCCCGCCATCTCCTGCGAGAGCGAATAAGCCTTCGATATGGCCCACTTATCTATCTCGAGCAGGCCGCCGTGCGCGAGCCTGTCCCTGGCAGGGTCAAAATCGAAGAGGTTGCCGAGTATGAACCTGGCGGTGTTCCTTATCTTGCGGTAAGCTTCCGATGTGCGTTCGATTATCTCCTTGGAGATCCTGATATCCTCATAATAATCGCAGGAGGCGACCCACATCCTCAGGACGTCCGCGCCGTGCGTCTTTATTATATCCTGCGGGGATATCACGTTCCCGAGCGACTTAGACTGCTTCCTGCCTTCGCCGTCGACGACAAATCCGTGGGTCAGCACGCTCTTGAACGGCGGCCTTCCCTCTATCGGCACTGAGGTGAGAACCGCCGCCTGGAACCATCCGCGGTGCTGGTCGCTGCCCTCAAGATACAGGTCAGCCGGAAAAGCCAGCTGCTCCCTCGCCCTGAGCACCGACTGGTGGCTCACGCCGGAATCGAACCAGACGTCGAGTATATCCTCTTCCTTCCTGAACTTTTTACCTTTACACTCGGGGCACGAGAAACCGGCCGGCAACAACTCTTCGGTGGGCTTCGCGAACCATACGTTCGAACCCTCTTTTTCCATCAGGTCCGCGATGCTTTCTATTATTTTCGCGTCAAGAACGGGCTTCTTGCAGGATTCGCAGTAGAATGCGGGTATCGGGACGCCCCAGTACCTCTGCCTCGAGAGGCACCAGTCGGGGCGGTTCTCGATCATCGCCGATATCCTGTTCTCGCCGACCTGCGGCACCCACTTTACGCCCTTTATATCATCGAGCGTCTTCTTCCTGAGCCCGTTATGGTCGACCTTTATGAACCACTGGACCGTCGCCCTGAAGATGACCGGCTCTTTGCACCTCCAGCAATGCGGGTATGAATGCGAGACCGTCCCGCCGGCCAGCAGCGCGCCGTCCTTCTGCAACCTTTCGGTTATCGCGGCATTCGCCTTGAAGACATGCATCCCCGCGAACTCTCCCGCGGCCGCTTCGAATATTCCCCTTTCATTCACTGGCATGATGGTCGGAAGCCCGTATCTCTGGCCGGTAAGGTAATCTTCCATGCCGTGGCCCGGGGCGGTATGGACGCAGCCGGAACCGTCCTCGTTGGAGACGTAATCGGCCAATACTACCTTGCCCTCCCTGTCTATGAAAGGATGCTTATACGTAAGGCCCTCGAGCTCCTTGCCCTTTACCGTAGCTGATATTTTGTAATCCCTGAATCCGGCCTTGGCCGCAACGGACTCGAGCAGGTCCTTCGCGAGCACATAATGCTCGCCGCCCGCATCCACCGTAACGTAATCCAGCAAAGGATGGACCGCGACCGCGACATTAGCGACTAGCGTCCATGGCGTAGTCGTCCAGATAACGAGGAATTTATTATCCGCGGCACCCGCGATCCTGAACTTCACGAAAACCGACGGCGACGAGTGGTCGGCGTATTCGACTTCGGCCTCCGCGAGAGCCGTCTCACAACGCAGGCACCAGTTGACGGGTTTCACGCCCTTATAGATATAGCCTTTTTCGGCCATCTTCGCGAACGAACGGACTATCCCGGCGACATACTTATTGTTCAACGTCAGGTAAGGATCGGCCCAGTCGCCGAAGACGCCGAGGCGCTTGAACTCCTCCTTCTGCGTCGCGACGAACCTAAGCGCGTATTCCGCGGCCTTCTTCCTGAATTCGAGCTGGCCTATCTGGCCCTTCGACATCTTCAGTTCCTTGAAGAGCGCGTGCTCTACCGGCAGGCCGTGACAATCCCATCCCGGTACATACGGCGCGTCAAAACCGCGCATCGTCTTGTATTTGACGACTATGTCCTTAAGCGTCTTGTTCAGCGCGTGGCCAATATGTATGTTGCCGTTCGCGTAAGGAGGGCCGTCATGCAGGATGTACTTCGGCTTCCCGGAGCGGGCCTTGCGGATCGCCCCATAGATATCCCCGGATTCCCAGGCCTTCAGCATCTCCGGCTCCCTCTTCGGGAGGTCGGCCTTCATCGGGAAATCGGTCTTCGGCAGGTTCAGGGTCTCTTTGTAGTTCATATTCTCTCTATCAGCTTGTAGATAAGCTTCGTCAGTTTAGGTTCGGCCTCATTCGCGGTCTTAATTATCTCGTCTATGTTGCACGGCTTCAGTGTCTCCGGCAGGCATATATCGGTTATCACGCTTATCCCGAATATCCTGAGGCCCGCGTGTTTTGCCACGATCACCTCGGGGACCGTAGACATCCCGACCGCGTCGGCGCCGATCACCTGGAAGAACTTGTACTCGGCCCTCGTCTCAAGGTTGGGGCCTGTCACGCCTATATATACGCCCTTCTGCAGGCTTATCTCCTCCTCCTTGGCGATCTTGCCGGCAAGTTCCACGAGCTGCGGGTCATAGAGGTCGCAAAAATCAGGGAACCTCGGCCCGAGCGAGTCGTCGTTGGGCCCTATCAACGGGTTCGATCCCGTGAAATTTATATGGTCGGTTATAGCCATGAGGTCGCCATAATTGTATTTCGGGTTCATGCCTCCGGCGGCGTTCGATACGACGAGGGTATTCGCGCCGAGCGCCTTGACTATCCTTACGGGATAAGTCACCTCGTCAAGCGTGTATCCCTCGTAATTATGGAACCTGCCCTCCATGGCGACTACATTCTTGTCCCCTATCTTCCCGAAGACCAGTTCTCCCTTATGGCTCTTTACCGTCGAAAGCGGGAAATGGGGTATCTTCCAGTATTCGAGGCTTTTCTTGTCCTTTATCTGCTCCGCGAGATTTCCGAGCCCCGTCCCGAGTATTATCGCGACATCCGGCTGGGGCATTCGGCCCATCTCTTCCTTTATGAATTTTACGGTCTCGTTGATCTTGGCCTTAAGTTCGTGCATTTATTCCTCCGTTTTCAGCGCATCCTCATCGCGAGTTCCATCAGGGTCGGGACGAGGAAATACTTCTGTACCGAATATATCATTATGACCACTATCATGGGCGATATGTCTATCGGGCCCAAAGGCGGCATGAATTTCCTGAAAGGCGCTAGCACCGGGTCCGTCATCCTGTTAAGGAACTGGACCAGTGGATGGAACGGGTCCGGGTTGACCCAGCTTATGAACGCGCGCAATATTATCATGAAACACCATATCTGCAAAAATATTTCGATAAGGCGCGCGGCAAGGATGATAAGGTTGCTAATGGCGAACATTTAGCCTCCTGATAATTGCCTGGAACGTTTTTGCGCGGCGGCCACCGCCTTCCGGACCGTGCGCTTGAATCCCTCTTTCTCGAATACCTTTATCGCCTGTTCGGTAGTACCTCCCTTAGACGTGACGCGGCTCCTCAACACTGCGGGCTCATGCCCGGTCTCGATAAGCAGCTTCGCCGCGCCTAAGGCTGTCCTCGAAACAAGCTTGCGCGCAGTATCTTTTTTCATCCCGAGGCCCGTCGCCGCCTCCATGAGAGCCTCCTTAAGATAAAAGAAATACGCCGGCCCGCTGCCGGATATGGCGGTCACGAGGTCGAAATATCTCTCCGGCAATACCTCCGTCTCTCCTACGCAGGAAAATATGGATATCGCGGCCTTCAGGTCCGCCTGCGTGGCATGCCTTCCCGCGCATATCACTGACATGCCCTCGCCTACAAGGGCAGGCGTGTTCGGCATGACCCTGACGACCCGCGCTTTTCCCCCTACGGCCCTCTCGATATCGCGCGTCTTGATGCCCGCCGCTATGGATATGAGAAGCTTACCTTTCGACAAGCCCGAAAGTTCCAGCGCGATCTGCGCAAACTGCTGCGGTTTCACCGCTATTATCACGATATCCGAAAAATGCGCGAGCTCACCGACGGAACCAAGGAGCTTTATGCGGACGTCCTTACCCGCGGCACGGGCTTTCGCCGTATCGCAATCGTAGCCAGCAAGCATGCCCGCGTTCGCGCCCGGGGCACATGTTCTCGCCAGCCCGCGCATGACCGCGTGGCCCATATTCCCGAGGCCGATTACGCCTACCTTCTTACACCCCAAATATTGCATGGCCTATCCTTAAGATATTCGCGCCCTCTTCTATGGCGACCTCGAAATCCTGCGTCATGCCCATCGAAAGGTATTCCATCCTGACGTTGCGCATCGCTTTTGCCGATATGAGCGTAGACAATTTCTTCAGCCTGTGGAAATACGGCCTTGACTCCTCCGGATGTTCGGTAAAAGGCGCCATCGTCATCAGGCCTACCACACTTACGTATTTCAACGAGGATATCTTCTCGAGCAATTGCAGCGTATGTTCCGGCATTACCCCGAACTTAGTCGCTTCCTCGGAGGTCTTGACCTCTATCAATATCCTCTTCGGCACTTTTAAGGCTTCCGACCTGCGGGAGATCTCATCCGCGAGCCTGAAGGAATCCACTGAATGTATCATATCGAATATTTTTACGGCTTCCTTCACCTTATTCGTCTGGAGATGCCCGATCAGGTGCCATTTCGCGTGCCCACTGATGGCGCCGTACTTCATCTCCGCGGCCTGGACATAACTTTCACCTATGTCGGTCACGCCGGCCGCCAGCGCTTCCTCTATCTGAGCGGCGCCCACGGCCTTCGTGACGCATATGAGCGTTATATCCCTGTCGTTCCTGCCGATCTTCTCGGCCGCCTTGCGGATACGCTCCCTGACCCTGTCAAGGTTATCTGCTATCATACCGGCCCCGATATAGATTAAAAATATTCACTGAAGATCTCTTGTATCCTGTCGGCCACTTTTCCAAAAGGAGTGTTCGCAAAAAATCTCTTATGGACCTTCTTCCTTGCCCCTTCCTTCGCCAGATATTTCACCAGGCCGAGGGATACGATCTTCCCGGGCTCAACCATGTTAAGCCCCTCTCCCGAAACGCCCTTCACTAGGCCCATCTTGACCGGCATGCTCAACGAAAGCTCGAACATCTCAAGGAAACCGCCGAGGTCCGCGAGGACCCCCGCAACGACGCAGCCGGTCGCCGCTTCCTTCGAGGAACGCATCCCCTTGAGCGCCTCGCCTGCCTTGCTTATCAGTTCCTCGGCCGCGGGCTTAACCGCCCCGCGCAGGGACTTCCTCGATATCGTCTTGCCGGAACCGCCTATCCTCAGGGTTATTTCGTCATCCTCCGTGGACGGGGATTCATCGAGGCTAACCTCGCGCCTGATGACCTGCTCGGCATAGTCGCGCGGGATCTTGAAGGCATCCGCGGCCGCGCGGACAAGCTCACCGCCGCCGAAGGGCACGACCTCTATGGCCCTTATCTCTCCGCCGCTGTACACGACAATATGCGTCGCGGAATAGGATATGTATATCAGTATAGCGCCGAGGTCCTTATCCAGGTCCTCGAGGAGGACGTTCCCCGAAGCCACTCCCGAAAGCACGATATCCTGTATCTCAAATCCGGCGGCGTTAACGGCACGCCTAAGGTTGTGAAGGTTCGTGATAAGGGCGGTCACTAACTCCATGTCGACCTCGAGCCTCGTCCCGAACATTCCCGCAGGATCCTTTATGCCGTCCTGGCCGTCAAGGATAAAACCGCGCGTGACCGAATGGACTATCTCCCTGTCGAAAGGAAGCGCGATGGTCTTGGCGGCCTCCGTGACCCGTTCAACCTCCCGGCGGCCTATCTCGTTCTCCTTCTCGGATACGGTGATGCTGCCCTTTGTGTTATATGTGCGCAGGCTCGTGCCGTCACAACTGGTCACGAGCGACAGGACCTTCGTCTTAGCCGCCGCCTCGGCCTTCTCTACAGCCTCGGCAACCGACTGCGTCACCTCGCTCAGGTCGGTTATCGAACCGTTATCCACCCCCCTCGAGGGGACTGTGCCGACGCCTAGGATGACCGCACCTGATTTTTCATCGGTCGAACAGATGGAGCACGTAACGAAATCATCGCTTATATCAAGGCCCGTAAGGGTCTTCTTCTTCATTTTTTCTCCGGCTTGAAAGTAACGACGGGGTCCGTAAACCTCAGGTCTATAGAATCTATCCTGGATTTGTCAAGTTTCGGATCGTTGAATATGCTCGCGAGCACGTCGAGCTTCCCTCCCATATCCCCGCTCCCGAGGACTATATTCATCCCGTCGATGACAAAGAACGCCTTCTCCGGATAAGTGATATCCACCGTCGCTATGGAAGACCCCCTGAATTCGACCTTGGAGTACACCTGCCTCAGGATA
>Ga0265297_10001066_pt1 | contig 68338 bp, 83 predicted proteins | sample Munlanlwell13791_FD_192502 | JGI IMG/M metagenome (GOLD analysis project Ga0265297, IMG submission 192502) | Leachate microbial communities from a municipal landfill in Southern Ontario, Canada - Leachate well 137-91 | ecosystem: Engineered > Solid waste > Landfill > Unclassified | place... | reverse complement strand
GGTCATCAGACCTAGAGGAGGAGAAGAGCCGAAGGCTCTTCGACTTGCGGAGGGTCATCAGACCTAGAGGAGGAGAAGAGCCGAAGGCTCTTCGACTTGCGGAGGGTCATCAGACCTAGAGGAGGAGAAGAGCCGAAGGCTCTTCGACTTGCGGAGGGTCATCAGACCCGACGCAGGAGAAGAATTGCGGAGCGATTCTTCGAGTTGCTGAAGGCCGCAAGGCCTGAAGCTTTGTTTTTACACCCGCAAGAACTGCTGACTACCTGACGGGAAATCTTCTCCTTCTCGCGGTCTGATGCGCACTCAGAACTCGAAGAACCCTTCGGGTTCTTCTCTTTCTCAAGGTCTGATGACCTTTCGGGACTAAAAATCCATCAAACTCTTCTGCGATTTCCGGGCAAGGATCGCACTGACCGTCTTCCAGCTCTTCCGGGCAATGGGGGGCGGGGTCCGGTGCTCATCGATCCAGAGGTTGAGGAACCGGATCGTGACCGGGTCCGAGGGATATCCGCTGCCGATATCCCCGTACTTTTTCGAGAGGGTGACGATCGCCCGGTCGCGGGTCACCTTGGCGATGATGCTTGCCGCGGAGACAACGGGGAATTTTTCATCTGCATGGTGTTCCGAGACAATCTCGCAGTCGCGATCGAGATGGCTCTTCACCATCTCGGCATAGCGGAAGCAGTTGACATCGCATGCATCCACATAGGCGCAGGAGGGGGAGAGTTTATTGATTGCCTGCGCATGGGCACGGGCCACTGCGGCATTCAGGGTCATATCCAGCCGTACCGCATCAACATCCAGCGCATCAAGACGGACGGTTGCAACTTTGCAGCGTTTCTTGATCAGGGTATAGAGCCGTTCCCGCTCTTTTGGCGAGAGGAGCTTCGAGTCCTTCACGCCGAGGTCGTCCAGCGCGTCCTCCGATGGTACGGCAACGGCCGCTATCACCATCGGGCCCAGGACCGAACCCTTGCCCGCCTCGTCAACCCCGCAGATCACATGAACCGGTTGATGCGCAAGATATTTCAATGGCGATGATGGTAACCGGTATTCATGTATATCATCATCGTGGGGCTTGGCGGGATCGGGAGAAACCTCGCCAAAATGGCAGTTGAACATGCACATACGGTCGTCGTCATCGACCAGGACGAGGGCCGGTGCAGCGAGCTGCTGGAGCACTACGATGTCATGGCCGTGACCGGCAATGCCACGGACAAGACTGTCCTTGAGGAGGCAGGTATCGACCGGGCCGATGCCCTGATCGCGACCACGAGCGACGACTCGGTCAACCTGATGACCTGCTGGCTGGCAAAGAAGTTCCGGGTCCCCAACGTCGTTGCCATCGTCAACCAGTCCTCCCACTCCGATTTCTTCAAGGAAGTGGGCGTCCGCATCAGCGAGAACCCCGACGAACTCGTGGCCGCCCGCCTCTATTACTGGACCCAGAACCCGCAGCTCCAGCAGCTCGCATCGATCCCCGGCGGGACGATCTTCGAGATCGTGGCAGAAGCCGGTGCGCCGATCGTCAGCCACGAGATCCGCGAGCTCAAGGTGAAGGACTTCGTCTTCATCGCGATCCGCAGGGTCGGGGGCGAACTGATCATCCCCAGCGGCAACGTCCGGATCCAGCCCGGCGATATCTTCACGGTATTCACGAAAAAAGAGGCAGAGGACGACTGCCTGCGGCTCCTCAACAAGCAGCTCAAAAAATCAGCGGAGTGAGGCCGCAAGGGCCCCAAGCTCCAGCATCAGTTTAGGGTTCACCCGAATAATCTCTTTTACCAGGTTGAGGGTAGTGAACTCCGTCATATTGATCTTCGAGACCGAGTGGATGATCTCGTTGAGTTTGGTATCGGGCTGTTTGATTAGATATTCCTTGATGTGGTAATTGCGTTCGATCGCCTTGCCCATCTTGGAGGCACGCCACGTCTTGTCATAGACCATGAGTGCCTTCTTCGAGACATCGCCTTTCCCGATGCAGTCTGCGGCGGTCTCCGCTGCAAGTTTACCGGTATACATGGCATTATAGATACCGCCACCCGTCAGGGGATCAACGACACGGGCTGCATCGCCGGTGATGATGAGGCCGTCCGCAACAGTACACTCAAGCGGCCGGCAGACCGATACACCACCAGGGATGTACTCGATGGTCCTGCCGTGGGGGAAGGTCTTCTTGACAAACGCGTCAAGATAGTCCTTTGCCCGGTGGCCTGCGCCGCTCTTCCTGCCGGAGATGCCGATCCCGACATTTGCCGTGTTCTTGCCCTTCGGGAAGACCCAGAGATAGCCTTCCGGTGCCACCTCATTACCTAAGTAGAAGACCGTGGAGTTCGCGTCGATCTCGATACCGGTCATCACGTACTGGACCGAGCTCATGATCTCGCGAACCGGGACCGTCGTATCGATCCCGCACCATTTCGAGAACTTCGACTCCACGCCATCGGCTGCGATAACGACTTCGGCGCGGACGTTCGTGACCTTGCCGCAGAAGTCTACCTTCGCACCCTTGACAACACCGTTCTCGATGATGGGCACCGCTGCACGGGACTTCACCGCAACATCCGCACCCGCCTCGGCCGCCTTCCAGACCAGCTCACGGTCGAAGAACTTCCTGTCGAGAACATAGCCAACCTTGCTGCCGGCCATCTGTGAAGAGAGTTGCATCACAAAGCCATCCGGGGCAACGATGGTCGCACCGGTCATCTCCGCAGAGATCCAGCGGGGGTCGGGCTCGATAAACTCCTGGAGAGCTTCCTTGCCTATCCCTTCCGCACAGCGGACCGGGGCGCCGATTGCCGGGCGCTTCTCGACAATACATGCCGAGAGCCCTTTCTCAACAGCGGTCTTTGCCGCGAGCGCTCCCGCAGGCCCACCACCGATGACGAGGACGTCATACTTGCTTTTCATTGACAACCTCCAGTGCGCCGAGCGGGCAGACCTTTGCGCAGACACCACAGCTGGTGCAGTTCTCTTCAACGGAAAGGTACGCATCGATCAGTTCAAGGGCGCCTTCCGGGCAGACCGATACGCAACATCCGCAGTATCCACAGATATCGCGATGTACTTTAAGCATTGACTGATCATGTTGGTTTCATCTTCCATTAATATTTACGATTGAAAGAGAGGGGAGCATTAAAAAGGGTATGACGGGGTGAACGGGAAACGGATCAGTCCGGGCGCAAGAAGAGGGCCGCACCTTTCGCAAGATCCTCAGGGGATGCATAGATGATGGCAATATCCCCTGCAAGGAGTTCTGTCTCGCCGCCCAGGGAGGTTATCGTTTCGGTCCCCCGCTGGATGGCCAGGATAAGGAGGTTTGTCCGTTTCCGCAGGTTATACCCTCCAAGCGTTATGCCGTCAAGCGCTGAACCAGGTTCAATCGTAAGGGAGGTGATAGTGATATGGGGGATGTGCCGGACAAGATCGGGAAGCGACCCCTGCATTCCGCTCTGGCTGCGGAGCACCTTGTAGCCGTCGGCCCTGACCTCATAGATGAACGTCTCGATCTGGTCCTTTGGCACGAAATACTTGTTCAGCACGACCGTAAAGATCTCGATCGAGGTCTCGAACTCCTCGGCAATCACCTCATTGGCGCCGAGAGCCTGCAGGTCCTTTACCTCGCTGACGTACCGCGTCCGCACGATAATGGAGAGTGACGGGTTGAGCCGGCGGCAGAGAGCAACGATCTTCCGGGTCGCCACCGGGTCATTGATCGCAACAACGGCGATCCGGGCCACCGGGATGCCTCCATGGTTCAGCACCCCGTCAGAGGTTGCATCGCCGAACACCACGGATTCACCTTCGTTCCGTGCGGCCTTGACAAGATCGGGGTTGAGCTCGATGATGGAATAGACAATACCGGACCTTGACGCAGTACGGGCAAGGTTCCTGCCGGTTATACCGTACCCGATAATGACCAGGTGATCACGCCGGGACGGGGCCTTCCCGTTCTCTTCATTGCCGCATGTACCCTGCACTATACGGGAAAGGGCCGGCACACTGCAGAGCCACCCGGTGACCGGCTGGCCGATACCGATCACAAAGGGGGTGACTGCCATGGTCATCAGGGCAACGATGAGGAACATCTGGTAGATTCCTGATGGCAGGATGCCGGTGGAAAAACCGCTCTGGGCAATAATGAACGAGAACTCTCCCACCTGGGCCAAAGCCACCCCTGCCATAACGGCAGTCCGCAGGGGGTAACCGAGAGCAAGGGGCGCAGCAGTGGCGATCAGGGCTTTTGCAACAATGGCGATGACGATCAGGAATATGACGACCCAGAGATTTGCCGCCAGGAACCGGATATCGACAAGCATGCCGACCGAGATGAAGAAGAAGCTCGTGAAGATATCGCGGAACGGCAACACGAGGCTCGATGCCTGGTGGCTGTACTCCGAACCCGATATGATCAGCCCCGCAAGCAGGGCACCGATCGCAAGGGAGATCCCGGTGAACGAGACCAGCCATGCAACGCCAAAACAGGTCAGGATGACAACAAGGAGGAAGAGTTCATGGTTGCGGGTCTTGGCGATCTCGTGCATGAGCCGGGGGATGACCCATTTTGCCAGGACAATGAGAATGAGCACGATGATGAGGTCATAGATGATCAGATTGATGAGGGCTTCACCGGAGAGGAAGGGAGTAGATTCCAGCTGGGGGATGCTTGCGAGGAATGGGATCGCCATGATCATGGGGATCGCCATGAGGTCCTGGAAGATGAGGATGGCCAGCGCAATGCTGCCGTGCGGGGAATCCATCTCCCCTCTCTGGTGAAGGAGCTTTAGGACGATGGCTGTACTGGACAGGGAGAATAAAAATCCCATCAGGATCGCTTGGTTCACCGGGAGCCCCATGCTGATGGCAAGGCCACCGAAGAACGCAAACGAGAGCGCGACCTGGATTGCACCCCCCAGGATCGCGATGAAGCGTATCCGCCAGAGGTCCTTGAACGAGAACTCAAGGCCGATGGTGAAGAGCAGCAGGATGATACCCAGCTCCGCCAGATTTGCTACCTGCTCCTGGCCCTGGATGATGGAGAACCCGTACGGGCCGACGATTGCCCCGGTCAGGATGAAGGCAACGAGAGGGGGGACTTTGATCTTATTGAAGATCATCCCGACAACGAGCGCAACGGCAAAGACTACCAGGATATTGGCGATCAGTCCGAGTTCCACGGGTATCTCCTCCTGAGTACTAATAGTGGGCTGGCAGGAAAAAGGATATTCCTGAGCAGCGGGAGTAACAATCAGCCCCCCAATGACTCAGGGAATAATAATGGTATACTGGGTTTAGGGTTGGCAGTTCAACCGGCCTCTATAAGCGAGAACGTGCCGTACTTCCCGCCGCCGCCCGGGTGCAGGGTGATGGTACCGTTCCGCAGCGCATCGATGGCATCCGCCACCTTCGGGTGTACGGCCCGGATCTCTGCAACGGGCACATCAAGCAGGACCGCGATCTCGTTTCCGAACGTCTCGATGAACAAGGCATAGATCGCCTTGCACTTCTTCGTGTTCGGGGATGAGGCGCCCTCCATGGTCTGGATGATCTGGGAAAGCGGGATGACCCGGAGATAGGGCGGGCGGGGACGAGCCTCGCTGCCATGCGCCAGCTCCTTTGCCCGGTCGGACACGCCCTTCTTGATAATACCGCCATCAGACGGGCATCTCCACTGGAGTCGGGTTGCGTCCTCAAGGGAATACTGCGTGTAGCACCGGGTACAGGCCGTACGGTTATACTTCCCTTCTTCCGGGAAGAACCCTGCGTTCATCTCGATCGCTCGCTTCGTTATGCCGGCGAGCACGTCCTTTGCGGTGCGATGGTCAAGCCGGATCCGGTTGAACTCCCGGCCGAGCTTGTCCGGGTACGGGCTGTGGGCATCCGAATTGGTGAGGAAAGGGATGTCGTAGAGGTCAGGGATGGCCGCACCATAAGAACTATCGGCAGAGAGGCCAAGTTCGAGGAAGTCGATCTTCGCAGTCCCATAGCAGGCCGGAACGGAGTCAAAGTACGCATACATCGCGGTCCACGGGGTGAAGGCATGCGCCGGGCCGACAAGGGCACCGACATCGTGTGCGGCATTTGCGATCTCCTCACCACTCAGGTATACGTGGGGCCGGCCGCTGGTTGTAAAACTCTTGCACGTCCCTGCCAGCAGGTCGCGGAGCTGGTCGAACTGGGCGAGGTCCTGTGCAAGGATGACGTGGTGGACACGGCACTTGTCCTCGATCTCTCCCTGCGGGACGACAACGATACCGGCATCATTCTCAAGGAACGGTTTCCACCGGTCCTGCCAGTCCGGCTGGAGGGCGTCACCCGTGCCGAGCACCTGGATGCCCTTCGTCACGCAGCCCTTGAGGAGCTGCTCCGGCTGCATGAAGCGGGAGACGGCAATCGAGTACGGCGAATGGATGTGGAGGTCGGCAGTGACGGCCATGGATGGTAACAACATTGCGTTTCACGGGATATAATGCTCCGCATCCGGACAGGTTGGAGGGGGGCACCAGGTCCTGCCATCACCTTATCAATGGTGCCGGAAGCGGTACGCTCCTTTTGGCACCCGTACCTCGAACCGGACTCCTTTACCGGCTTCCCCGTTCTCGCTGATAACAATACCCGTGATCAGGAGGATCTCCCGCGAGAGGAAAAGGCCGAGGCCGGTATTCTTCCCAAAACCTTTCTGGAAGAGCCTTTTCCGGTCCTCCGCCGTGATTCCCACACCGTCGTCATGGTACACGAGCACCAGCCCGTCAGCGGACTCGGTGTACGTGAATTCCATCCGGGTAACGTGGTCCCCGTGACGGAGGGAGTTCTCCATGAGGTTATAGAACACTTTCTCTACGAGCGGGTCGGCATAGATCTCCAGTCCGGCAACATGGAGATCGATGGTGATCCCGTGGGGCCTGAGCTGCTGGATCGAGGTGGCGATGGTCTTCTCCACGTCATGCCACTCGGCAGCCGTCATGCCGATGTCCTGGTAGAACCGGGTGAACTCGATCTGCCGCTGGATGGCGGTTGCGGCACTCTCTTCTTTTTTCAGGTAGCCGAGAAGTTCAGGGTCTTTCGTCTTCATCTTCATGAGCTCGATATACCCGTTCAGCCCCATGAGCTGGTTCAGGATGTCATGGCGGGTGATGCTGTTGAGGATATTGAGTTTCCTGTTCGCTTCGCGGAACGCCTCTTCCACCAGTCTCCGGTCGGTGACGTCGAGGAACGTGGCAATGAACTGGTCGCCAAGGATAATGCCCGAGATCTCCTCGATCCGTTCATCCCCGTTCTTGCAGGTGACCCGGTATTCCCGCGGCAGGATATCCGTCCCTTCCAGCACGGCCCTCTTCATATCCGCATCCCAGGTCTCCATCGCCCATGCCCGGTAGGCTGCATCGGGGTATGCCTGCACCCACCATTCCTGCAGGGTGTGCATATCCTCCGGGGTATAGCCGAACATCCGGGAGAACCGATCGTTCATGTAGACCAGGACGCCCTCCGCATCCACGATGCAGAACGGGACGGGGATGACACGGAGCAGGGTCCGGTACCGCTCCTCGCTGTCGCGGAGCGCATCGTCGGCGCCTTTCCGGTTGGCGGGATCGCGGTCCGTTGGAACCATGTCGTTAATCCACCTGATTTAATCCACGTTCAGGAGCCGCCCTTTCAGTGCCCCGGCTCCTTCTTTCTTTGCTTCCATCAGCGCAGAGATGACGGCATCGGAGAAGATCAGGGCCATCGTCTCAAAGAGGGTACCCAGCGGGGCAAAGGCTGCCGATATCGACCGGTACTGCCCGGTCACCTGGCGTTCCTCGAACGTGGATGTGTCGCCACGGTAATAGCCGGTGAGGTCCCCGAGGTTCACGACGCAGTCCGCGACCCGGCTCATCGTCGAGTCCGGTGATGCGGTGATGAGGCAGACGCTACCCCCGAGGTCCCTGACCGTATTCGCAAACGTGACAATCGAGTGCGTCTCTCCCGATCCCGAGAAGACCACGAGGGCATCGCCGGGCTGCAACGCAGGTGTTATTGTCTCCCCGACAACGTACACGTCAAAGCCCAGGTGCAGCATCCTCATGGCAAATGCCCGGGCAATGAGCCCGGACCGGCCGGCGCCGGCCACATAGACCCGTTTTGCGGTCAGCATCCGCTGGAAGAATAAGGATGTCTCGGCCTTTTCGAGCATTGCGGCGGTCTTCTTTATGGACTCTGCCATCTGTTCCATGAAGAGCGGTATATCGGAAAATTCTTCGGTCATTTTACTATTGGGATGTTGTATAGCGTCTGATATGAGGGTATCGGTGTGCGCAGGGATGCCAGCGGACCGCGGCAGGGAATGGCTTGGGGATACCCTGTCATGGGGGGTCGGACGGGTACAGTTGTCCGCATGCACCGGCCGGGCCAGCCGGGGAATCCCGGTATGCGGGGGCAGGTTTCCGGGGAGATGGGGGGCCGGCATTGCCGGCCGGAACGGTCGCGGGCTGGAAATTTTTTACCGGCAACACCAGATTGCCCCTGCCCGACCCCCCCTCACCGTTTCCGGAATATCCGGCTTTTTTTGGTATTTTTACGAGGAAAAACTGGATCCCGAGAGCAACCTTATGGATGAGGGGGTCGGGCAGGGGCAGGTTTTGTCGCGGGCGGGATCACGCAAGCGTACGGGTCCACGAACCGGCCCGGCCACGATGCAAAACCTCATCCCCTCCCGCCACCAGAACACCAGTACAGGTGACCATATGACACAGAACACGATGGCACAGACCGGGGATAGTGCACGGAACTTCTCGCTAAAAGACCAGAATGATGTGACCTTCGATCTCTATGAGCAGGCAGGGAAACGCGTGCTCCTCTCCTTCCACCCGCTTGCCTGGACCGAGTTCTGCGCTGCACAGATGAGATCACTCGAGCACAACCGGGAACAGCTCCTTTCACTCAACTGCGTGCCGGTCGGTATCAGTGTCGATTCCGTTCCCTGCAAGAAGGCATGGGCAGGGAGTCTTGGGATCACAAAGACCCCGCTCCTCTGCGACTTCTGGCCCCATGGGGCGGTTGCGGAGAAGTACGGGATCTTCCGGGACGCGAACGGGTTCTCCGAGCGGGCGAATATCATTGTTGACGAGAAGCAGCGGATTGTGTTCGTGAAGATCTACCCGGTGCACTCGGTGCCGGATATTGAGGAGATCATCGCATTCATGCAGAAGGGATAGTCCTGGCGGAAAATCCGGAGCAGACAGAATGGATTTCCTCGTTCTTCTTTCCTGATTACTGGAGAAGCAGCATCATATTCGGGACAGGTACGAAACCGGTCTGTTCATACAAGGGGCGCCCGGCATCACTGGCAAAAAGGTATAAACGTTTGATCCCCTGACTTCGGCAATAGTCTGCCGCTGCCCGGGTAATATGACTGGCATGATGCTGGTGCCGGCACTCTTTTTCCGTATAGATGCTGTGAAGAAATGCGACCCGGCACGAGAGGTCATAGGGGACCGGCACATACGGCAGGATACTGATCGCACCGCTTGCAACAATCCGGTTTCCGGCCTCTGCGACCCATGAAATACAGGTCCCGGTATTGAACTCACGGGCCAGTTTCCCTGCATACTCTTTCTCCAGTACTGCCATTCCGGACGGGTCCGGGAAAGTACCGTTCCGTTCCTGGATCTCTTCGAACATCTGCCGGTGATGGATTGCCAGCCGGGGGATGTCCTCTTTAAAAGCAAGCCGTATGCAGGATTTCCCGGCATCGCTTATATCGACCATATCCCAATCCCTGCCATAACACATAATCCCAGGAATACCGGGTAGAGATCAAAAGAAGAATATCATTCCGGTCCTACAGGACCGGCATCACCCGATATAGTTCAGTTCCTCGTCCTTCCCCTTCTCGCTCTCGACCATGCTCTCGATCGCCTTCTCCATCTCGGCAGCACGGTCGTTCAGCTTCGTGGGATCAACCGGGACATCGATCAGTTTCGATAAGATCGCGAGCACATTTGCCGCACTCATCGGGTCCACGAGATACCCGCTCGTCTCGCCCATCAGGCAGACCGCATCGATACCCCGCTGTGCGGAGAGGCCGAGGATGAGACCTGCGGCACCGATGATGCCGCCACCCGGTTCGTCCCGGTCGAAGGTGACACCGGCCGCCATGACTTCCTCGCGGAGATCGATACGGTTGACCGCACCAAGCACCCGGGGCCCGTTGACGAGGTGCCCCACGCCAAAGCCGCCGAGCGTGTAGATCCGCTTCACCTTAAGCTCCTCGGCAATATCGCAGTAACAATCGGCGAGGAGATAGTGCCCCTCGTTGGAGGTGCTCTGGTGGTCACCGACAAGGAAGATAATGTCCTTTCCTCCGGACTGGTAGAGGAAGAGCTCGTTTCTCGCGAGCCGGACCAGCCCGTTCTCCTCAAGTATCACCTGGGGTGGGAAGTAGAGCGAGTGGATCTCTCCGATCTTCTCGGCTTCGAGGATATGGATCATATACTCGGCAACCAGTTTTCCCACCTGGCCGATACCGGGCAGGCCCTCGATAAGGATCGGATTGTCCAGTTTTTTATCCGTAAAACTGTCGAGGTACCGGACGGTGATGTCCTCAATCATGGTGGGCCAGCCTGCGGTAGGTGCCGTACTTGTCTTCAGGAGAGAATTTTGCCGGGTGTGCGACAGCAGTCGGCCTGCCGCATTCGGGACAGGTTAAAGAAAGGGTATAGATATGATCTGCCGGGCAGTGCCGGATACGACCGCTCATCAGTTACTTCCCGGATTTCGGTTTCTTGACGAGCTTGCCCTCGCCACCGGCTTTTTCCACGACAGCAATAGCGGCATTAGCGGACTTCTCGATCGCTTTCTCCGCGGCCTTGTAATCCGGTGCCTTCACCTTGATCCGGTACGTGGGTGCACCGAGGTATAACAGTTCGACCTCCGCACCCGCACTCTTCGAGGCACTTGCCTTCTCAAGTGCCTTCCGGATCACTTCAACGCCATCCGGGCGGGTCGACTCAAGGGTCAGGTGCCCGGTCACCTCGACATGGGGCACCTTCACGCTCTCCTGCGCCACGCGGAGGAGGACCTCGGTCACTTTCTTTGAGTACCCGAGTTTCTTGAGCGTGGTCTCAGGGTCGATGACAATATCCTCAAAGACCGGGTAAAATGCCCCGTACTTCTTGTAGATGACGTCCTCGATCGCGGCCAGGGGTTCCCCGGTCTGTTCCGCAACAAACCCGAGCCACTTCTGGGCCTTGGACTCGTTCTTCCACTCGCGGATCTTCTCGCGGCGCTGGTGCTCGTTGACGTCCTTTAAGGAAAGGTCGATGTGGCCACGGCTCCGGTCCACATTGAGGACTTTGCAGACGATCTTCTGGCCCTCGCGGATGTGGTCACGGATGTACTTGATCCAGCCCGTGGCGATTTCAGAGATGGGGATGAGCCCCTGGCGGCCACTGTATTCGTCGAGCGATACGAAGGCTACGAAATCCTTGACGTTCTCGACCGTGCAGACGACCAGTTCTGCTTCCTGTGGCCACTCCCTGTCCGCCATAGGTGGTGTCACTTGAGCTCTGAGACGATCTCAGCCTTAATGTTCGCACGACCCCCGGCAGGGGTGGAGAGCTCGCTGCCGCAGACAACGCACTTGACAACGGTGCTGGCCTTCTCAAAGACGACCTGCTCGTTCTCGCAGTCTGGGCACTTTACCTTGAAAAATTTGGACCGGTTTTCCCTAATTGTGCTTACCATAACGCTCACTCCGTCAGTTCGAATTTTGCGACACGGTAACCCTTGCGCAGGTGCGCCTTTCCGCAGGTGACACAGCGGTACCGGACATTGATCTTCTTTGTGGGCTTGTCGCCACCGGGCACTTTCGAGAACTTGCCCATGTTGCCTACTCTGCCTCTCCGCGCTTTCTGGCGGTCGATCCAGTGGAGGCCGGTCGTTTTGCCCTTCTTTACCTTCTCAACCTCGTGCACCTGGTGATTCCTGCAGAAGGGGCAGTAAGTTGTAAATTTTGCTGGCATTTTCATAAAATTTTCACCGATAATCCTGATGTAGAATACCTATATTATTTACAGAGATTGATATTTAAGACTATGTTGCGTTCGCTCAGAACCGCAGCATTCCGCTCGGGAAGCGTCACTATATCTCCTTTTGAGAGGGTATAAATTCTCCCATCCACACCCATGAACGCCTCCATGTCCTCAAGCACCCGTACAAGGGCGCAGGGATGGATGATCGGCGCTGCGACGGTTCCCCCTGCGACAGGGAGCGGTTGCGGGGCCGGCGCGGCCGGTTCGTCTGTATCCGGCAGCGGCCCGCACTCCCCGCCCTCGTCGTCGTTCATGTCTGGCACGGCATCGGATGCAGCCGCCACAGCTGACGGCAGGGTACGGGTCAGGAGCCGGGTCTGCGGCAGGTTCTGGAGGAGGATCCCCTTGGACTGCTCGATGCCTGCCGTGATCTGCTCGAACATCTCCCGCTCGGCCGGGATCATCCGCTTTACTTCCTCGCGGTCGTAATAGTTCCCCTCGGCATGCATCACGGCGAGGGCGAGGATCTTGCGGGTCCGGATGGAGAAGAGGTCGTGGAGGGTCTCCCGGATCGAGAGGGTCTCGTCGATCAGGGAGCGGGCCTCGTCCGAGAACGGGTCCTCGAAGGCGTAGACCTTCTTCGTGATGGCCGCGAGCTCGGCGTGCCCCTTCTCGAAGATATCGGGGGCAACGGACGTGAGCCTCCCTGTCTCCCGCTCGGACAGGAGGATGCTGCGCAGGTCGTCAAGATTCATGGTGCTGGCCTCAGGCAATCTCTGCTATGCCGCGACAGCAGAGGAACACGGCTGCCGCTTCCGGTACTGTAGTGATGCCCTTTTGGATCTCATAAGTGCTTCCGAGCATCGACATCCTGAGCGGGAACTTTGCGTCCACCTTCACGTCCCTCATCCCGAACACGACCGCATCGGTGAGCGGGTCGAAGTCGTGGAGCTCGCGGAGCTCGAGCGGCTGGACCCGCATCCCGCTCCCGCCGTGGAGGGAGGTCGGCATCCTGATCAGCCGTTTCGTATCGGTCGTGACCGGTTCATCGGCAAGGGCGGCCCGGGACAGGAGCCGTTTTTTAAATTCTCCTTCCTGCTGGGCAACGATAATGCCGAGTACGCGGTTCTTCAGGATCATGCCGGACGGGCGGCGTCCGATCTCCGCGATGATCTCTTCCCGGTTGTTCAGGAACGTAGCAGCCGAGTCCTTCCCGATCCCCTCAATTGCCGTAAGGTGTGCCATTGCCTCGGGTTCCGGCTGGGTCCCGATCCACCCGAGATATTCGGTGAGCGCCTCGCGGTACCTCTTCGGCCACCCGGGGGCAGCAGTCAGCTTGCCCGAGAGCATTGCCGGGGGGTCGATCCCGATACCGCAGACATAGTCGATCAATTCACGGCGCTCGGCGCTCCCCCAGCCCCGGAACGCGATGTCCTTGACATGGACATGGTATCCCCGGCCACCCGAGAAGACCAGCTCGATCGACTTTGGGTCCATGCCGAACTCACCGATCAGCATTGCAATAAGTTTCTCCGTCTCCTCCTTGACCCGGGCGAGCATCTGGTCGTACGGGCCCCGCACGATGTGGTCGGCGTCAAGATCGAAGATCAGGTCGGCGCCGCACCAGCCCTTGTCTGCCATGGTCCCGGCATCGGGTTTCTCGTAATAGGCAGTCGAGTAGTAGGCGTGCTGGGGGATGAGGTTCTGGATGTAGCCGGCCAGCTCGTCCCTGCTGGAAAAGCCGATGTGACGCCGCATGCGCATCTCGGCCCCGCCCGGGTTGAACAGGACAAAACCCCATTCACGCTGCACGAGGGACGAGGGCGATACGAGGACAGTCTTCTTGTAATACTCCGTAAACCGCTGGCGGATGAATTCTGTCGTGGCCGGGTTCATGGTAACCCCTTAACCATATAGGGCCCTTTACGTTCATAGCCCTGCCTGCGGTAATAGGGTCGTACACCGATGCCGCTCATGATGGCGAGGTTGTTGTACCCCGCTCCTGCTACAATCTCTTCGGCCTTTGAGAGGAGCACCCTGCCATAGTTCCGGTGCTGCCATTCGTCCGTATCGGCGTCCACACCGACCGGGACAAGGCTGCCGTATACGTGCAGCTCCCGCAGGAGCGCTGCACCGTCAAGCTCGGGACGATATACCTGCGAGGGGAACCGGAGCCGGGCAAACCCGATCAGGGAGTCCCCGGATACTGCCGATATGAAGTACTCCTGGCCGCCGCACGCCTCGTACTGCAGGACCTGGACTTCGGTTTCCTCAAGCGAGGGGAGACGACCGATCTCCCGGCAGCGGATGCACCGGCAGCGTTTTCCGAGTTTTTTCAGCCGGTTCTGGGCAAGCTGGCGGAAGTTGGAATGCTTTGAGCCGGCTACGATCAGGTTCGCCGGGATGTCACGCTGGATCCGCTGGAGCCGGGTGAACTCCGGTATAAGCAACTTCCCGTACGCGATCAGATCCACAAGTTCAGCCTCACCATACGGGGAGTAGCCGCCGCGCTGCCAGAGGTCTTCGATCTCCGAGCCCGGAGTGACGAGCGTGGGGTAGATCTTCAGGAAGTCCGGCTTGAACCTCGGGTCAGAGAAGATTGTCTCGAACATCACTCTGTCGGACTCGATCGAGGATGAGGGGAGGTTCGGCATCATGTGGAACCCGACTTTCAGGCCCGCATCGCGGAGGAGGGTGTTGACCTCCACGGTATCCGCGACCGTACATCCGCGCCGGTTGTACGTGAGAATCGCATCGTCCGTGTGCTGGACACCAAGTTCCACTTTCGTGACGCCAAGGGAGAGCATCCGGTCGATATGTTCCCGCCGACACCAGTCGGGACGGGTCTCGAACGTGATTGCCACGCAGCGGACCTCCGAGGTCTCGTTCGCCGCTTCGACATCGGGAACCGGTACCGGCTGCGGGGCCGGGGCACCCCCCGGGTACGTGTTCATCGCCTCGATGCACCGGGAGACAAACGCCTCCTGGTACTCCACCGGCCGGGCGGTCATCGTCCCGCCCATTACGATCAGCTCTACCTTGTCCACGCGGTGGCCGAGAACCTCGAACTGTTCGAGACGGGCATGCACCTGCCGGAACGGGTCATACTCATGCTCCCGGGCACGTTTTGCTGCAGGCTCCTCTCCCGTGTAACTCTGCGGGGAATGGAACGGGTGGTCCGGCCCGCCCGGGCAGGGCAGGCACTTCCCGTGGGGGCAGGGGGCAGGGGAGGTCATTACAGCAACCGGAGCTACACCTGACAGTGTCCGGCTCGGCTTGACGAGCAGGATCTTCCGCAGGCTCTCCCGTTCCTCCGGTCGTGCCACGGCAAGGATTGCCGAGTTCTTCGGTACCGCATGCAGGGAATATTTCCGGCAGATCTCGATCTTGGCCGCAATGACAGAGTCATCACCGGGGGGCAGGGTGAGGATGCGGGAGATCATCTCCCGGAGCACCAGTGCCTCATCCATAAAGGTTAATGTTCGGCTGCAACTTTCAGGGATGCAGTCTCAGAAGAATAGTTCACCACATGCACGGGGCGGTGGTGGATATGGGTTACAATCTCATCTCCAAGCGTGAGGAGGGCATCCTTGTGGGCTTTCTTGTCCTTGTGGATATGGACCGGCGAAATTGCCATGGAATTGTAGCGTTCGGTTCCGATCTCTTCACTGGTGACGCCCTCATAGTACTTCTTGATGTGGATCATCAGCATGTGTAAATGCAGCAACTCTTCCTTTTGCACACTATCACCTTTTCCAAAATGATCCTTTTTTCGTGGGACAGATATATCTTATTGGTGAGGTTTATATCAGGAACAATGCGGCACGTGGGATCGCTGGTTGGGCTCGCAATTGGGGACGCGTTGGGTGCGCCACTTGAAGGATCTCGAAAACCTGAAGTCTGGCTGGCTCAAATGCGGCCCGGAGGGCGCCATTTCCGGAAGAAAGGTGAAGTCACGGACGATACGCTGCAGGCCATGGCAGTTGCGGAATCGCTCGCTTCATGCGGATGCTTTGACCCGGATGACCTCGTTACGCGGTTATTCCGGGGATATATTCAACGCCCGGAATGGTATGGTCCGACATCCTCTGCGTTTTTCGATCTGATCGGATCCGGCACCCTGCCGCACCATGCCGCATATCGAGTGCACCAGCGCAGGCATGGCAGCCGGTCCAACGGGAGCGTGATGCGGGGCTTCCCCCTTGGGATCTTCTGTCCCGCACCGCAGGTTTATGAGCTCAGCTTAACCTGCTCGCGGCTCACGCATTACGACCCGGTTGGTGGCCACTGCTCCGCATTCCTGAACGTGATGGTGAGCGATATGGTGCGGGGGTCTTCACGCGGTGCGGCGTTCCGGCACGCCCGGTCGCTCTGTACACATCCGGAGGTACACACGGTTCTCGGCAATTACCGGAATTATTCTATAATACCGGGACTCGATGCGGTGCAGTGTTCGCACGCGGCGCTCTCCTGTTTCATGGAGTCGCGGACGTTCGAACATGCAGTCCTCTCGGCAGTGAATCTTGGCGGAGACGCGGACACGGTCGGCGCCTGCTGCGGTGCACTTGCCGGAGCATACCGGGGGCTCGCCGCCATACCGGAGCGGTGGTGCCGCGATGTCGAGGGTTACGAATCGCTGGTGCTGCTGGCGGAACGCGTGTGGAAGAGAACACGTTCCCTCCCATAATCTTTTACAAAAAAGCTCGCGGGAAATTATGCCGGCTTGATCTCCACCAGTTTCAGGGCCCGGCCCTTCTCGCAGATGTCCGGGGCATTGCCCAGCACATCCACCACGATATACTTCTCCCCGTCCGTTACCCCTTCAGGACGGCAGAGGTCAAAACTCCGGCAGTCATGCTTGTTGCACGAGAACTCCGGCTTGATCTTCGAGTTGATGATCGCCATCTCCGGGCTGATCAGGAGGGTGATCGGGGCTTCTGTCACCTCGACCGCAGTTGCACCGTTGAGGTGGACAGCACACTCGTGGTGCGTTGTCCGGACAGAGACGATCCGGTACTTCCGGCCCTTCTGGAGGTTGTGGCAGGCCTTCTTCACCTTGCAGGTCCCGCAGTCCGCAACTTCACCTTCGTAGATGAACTCCGTGCCCTGCTTTGCAAGCACCGTCCCCACCAGTGTCACTTTCGTCTTTGTTTCTGCCATATGCGACCGCCTCACTCTGAATAGAGCATCTGCACGAGGCTCTCTGCCGATTCCCGTGTCAGCCCCATGTCGAATATGGTAAAGCGCTCGGGACGGATATCCTTTGCCATCAGGAGCGCCTCGACGGCTATAGCGTCGTCGATCCCGACTTCCGCGGGGGTCACCGGTGCGCCGATGCTCCTTAAGGACGCACGGATCCCCTTCCAATCCCCGCCGTGCAGGTACATGGAGATGATGGTGCCGATCCCGCAGCTCTCCCCGTGGAGTGCCTTGCCGGGGGCGAGCCGGTCAAGAGCATGGGAGAATTTGTGCTCCCCGCCGCTCGCCGGTCGTGATGACCCGGCAATACTCATCGCCACCCCGCTGGAGACCAGCGCCTTTGTTACAAACCACGCTGACTGCTCCTGGTGGGGTTTGATCAGGTCCGCGTTCTTCACCAGGATCTCCGCGGTCATCTTCGAGAGCGCGATCGCATATTCGCTCACGGGTTCACCTTTTACCCGGCTTGCAAGCTCCCAGTCGAGGATCGCGGTATAATTCGAGATAACGTCCGCACATCCCGCGGCAAGGAGCCGGTGGGGAGCGGCGGCGATGATGCCGGTGTCAGCAACGATCGCCATCGGAGGTTGGGCTTCCAGCGAGGAATGCCCGCCTTCAAGGGAGACCGAGGCGCGTGCAGAGGCGATGCCATCGTGCGATGCTGCAGTAGGAATAGAGATGAACGGGCGGTCGAGGTTGTAGGAGACGATCTTCGCGGTATCGATCACCCGGCCGCCTCCAACGCCCATCAGGAAATCGGCGTCCGCTGCCGCCTTCTCGGCGGCCTTGATCACCGGCAGGCTGATCTCCTCGGCAAAGAACGGTGTCACGTCACAGATCTTTGCGAGGATCTCCTTCACCCGGTTACCGGCCAGGCCCATCGTGCTCTTCCCGGAGATCATGAGCGCAGTCTTCCCGAGTTTTAAGTCTTCGCAGACCGCAGGCAGCTGGCCGAACACGTCGTGGCCGATCACCACGTCGCGGGGCATCTGCATCCATCGGGACTTGTCAAAGACCTTCTCTTTGAGTAATTTTATTGCATCTGCGCTCATTGTGATCATGGATGATTAGTGATTTCATATACAAATATTACATCGATCCCATACGGCTCGGGCAGCCCTATAACGTAGTCGATACGCTCACCTACGCCCTTATCCTTGTAATCGGCGTTTATTTACTCTACCGCTGGCTGACGACGTCAACGTGGCTCTCCGATATCGGCTTTAAGATCGACGCGACATTCATCCTCTCCACGCTCCCCTACGTGGTCCTGGGCGGCGTCATGCGGGTGATCGAGGACACCGGCATGATCACCGGCGATTTCAAGTATCTCCTCATCACCCCGCTCATCTACTTCGTCCTCTTCTTCTATACGATCAGCATCCTCTTCCTGTCCCGGTACCTTACGCTCAAGGGGTTGACCAGCCACTTCCTCACTTTTTATTTCTGGGCCGGTGTCCTGACCGTCTTTGTCGCGTCACTCGTCCTTGTTGCATGGAGCACAACCCATTACGGCATTGACCTCTTCGTCTTCTTCGCCATCCTTCTCATGGCACTGGTCGCCACCGGTCTTGTCTGGTCGTTCATGAAATACGTCTGCCGGTGGGAATATGTCCGCGACCCGCTCTACATCACCCTGCTCTTTGGCCAGCTCCTTGATGCCAGCGCCACGAGTTTCGGCATCGAACTCCACCCGACCCTCCAGTACCTGGAGCAGCATGTCGTGGGATCGGGCCTGATCAATCTCACGGGCACGGCATTCGTGATGTATCCCTTAAAACTCGTGGTCCTCTTCCCGGCCATCTATGTCATGGAATTATACCGCAGGGAGGCGAACACGGCGTTCTGGCACCTTGTGCTCCTCGCGATGATCGTGGTGGGGTTCGCCCCGGGCATCCGGGACATGGTGCGGATGGTCCTGTATGTCTAATTCACCGCTGGCGAATGCACTGATCATCATCCTCCTCCTTTTCATGACGACGATGTGCGTCGGGTGGATCGGGTCGGCGCAGAACCCGGCGGTGGGTGAACAGCTCATGGAACTGTTCGAGAAAGAAGTCGCAGGGCAGTTCTCCACGGGGGATACCCTCGACATGTGCGTAAAACTCTTTTTGAACAATCTCGGCGCCTGCATTCTCCTCTTCCTTGGCGGTGCTTCGTTTGGGATCCTGACGATCTTCATCATGAGCCTGAACGGGATTGTGATCGGGGCGATCATGGAGATCGTCCACGAGACGCACTCTGCCCTCTTCGTTGCTGCCGCACTCGTCCCGCACGGGATCTTCGAGATCCCCGCGTTTATCATCGCGGGGGCGCTCGGTGTCCTGCTCGCCCAGTCCCTGATCGCGGAATGGTACGGCGAGACGGATACCGGGGCGGAGGTAACACGATTCGCCCGGCTTTTCATCCTTTATGTCCTCCCGCTGGTTGCCATTGCCGCGTGTGTCGAGGCTTTTATTACGCCGGTGGTCATATCTCTAGTAGCTTAAGAGGACGCTTAAATGGACGATGATACAGGCACCCTGCCGCCAAAGCAGGACTTTTCCGGGTGGTATAATGACATTCTCTGGCGGGCAGAGATCATGGATGTCCGCTACCCCGTCAAGGGACTCTATGTCTGGTACCCGTACGGGTTTGCGATCCGCAAATTCGTGTACAACGGGCTCCGGGACCTCCTCGACCGCGACCACCAGGAAACACTCTTCCCGCTCCTGATCCCCGAACAGGAGTTCATGAAGGAGGCCGAGCACATCAAGGGCTTCGAGAACGAGGTCTACTGGGTGACCCACGGGGGCACAACCCCTCTTGATGTCAAACTCGCCCTCAGGCCCACGAGCGAGACCGCGATCTACCCGATGTACGCACTCTGGCTCCGTTCCCATGCCGACTTGCCGATGAGGTACTACCAGATCGTGAATACGTTCCGGTACGAGACCAAGCAGACCCGGCCGCTGATCCGGCTCCGCGAGATCACCTCGTTCATGGAGTCCCACACGGTGCATGCCACGTGGGACGAGGCAGAAGCACAGGTGGAGTACGAGCTGGCCCTGACAAAAGAGTTCTATGACGGGCTCTGCATCCCCGTCACCATATCGAAGCGCCCGGACTGGGACAAGTTCCCGGGTGCCGATTACACGATTGCCGTAGACGCGATCATGCCGGGCGGGAAGACACTCCAGATCGGAACCGTCCACCACCTAGGTACGCACTTCTCGAAGACCTTCTCCATCAATTACGAGGACAAGAACGGCGAGCAGCAGCTGGCGAACCAGACCTGTTACGGGATCTCGGAACGGTGCATCGCCACCCTCATCAGCATACACGGCGATGACAAGGGTCTCATCCTCCCGCCGGCTGTAGCACCGGTCCAGGCAGTCATCGTCCCGATCACGATCGGGAAACGACACGAGGATGTGCTCGCGGCTGCGCAGAAACTGGAAGCCGACCTGAAGGCGGCCGGCTTCCGGGTGAAGATGGACACCCGCGACATGCGGCCCGGTGCGAAATACTACTGGTGGGAGCTCCGGGGCGTACCGCTCCGGCTTGAACTGGGCCCGAGAGACCTTGACGGGGGGAAAGTGATGGCCGTGAAGCGGACGGGGGAGAAGAGTTCCCTCGAACTCGCGACTGTCTGCGATGGTGTTTCCCGGGTACTCGGTGAGATCACGGCCGCGGTCCGTGAGAAAGCCGATGAGCACACGAAGTCGCACCTCTGCCCTGTTGATTCGATGGACACGCTCAACGCAGCGCTCAACGATGGAAAGGTTGGGGTCGTCCACTGGTGCCGAGAACGGGGTTGTGGCGATGCAATCGAGGAAATGGCGAACTCGAGTATCCTCGGCACTGAGGTCCGTTCTCCCTACGTTGCGTCAACGGACGGGAAGTGCATTGTCTGCGGGAAACCCGGCAAGGCAACGCTTGTAGGCCGGACGTACTGATCATTTCCCTGCTGAATGCTGAACCCGTTCAGCAATGAATATAACAACCCTCTTTTCCGGTACAGTTCAATCCCGTTAATTCAGGTCACGCCTCGCTGTAACCGCAGTGTCTGAAGAGGCTTATTGATACAAAAAAGGTGGAACGACCGCCAGTCTGTATTACAGAGGCGTAAGAACATTATTCGTCTCGACAATGGTCGAAGGGGCGAGACGCCGGAAGGTCAGGGGGGCACCCTGGGCGGTCCTGACAACAATGGTGACCATCCGGTTCGCGGGGAGGTACGCCCATGGGTTAATCTTTATGATAAACTGCTCCTTGTCCTCAAGCCGGTTATTGACATTGCCGATCTCATCGGCCACGTACAGGATCCCCCACTCACCCCGGGAAGGATCGCCCCGGAAGCCTTCAACCGGGACAAGGGTTTCCGTCTTTATGGTGTCGGCATAAACGATGGAGATCTTCTCCATGTCAACGGGTGCTTCACCCGGGACAAGTCCCACGGCGAAGGTGATGGTATCGATCGTCCCCCCCGGCAGGCCATCGCCGGCCACGTCACCAACGGTGACCAGCACCTGGCCCGGCTGGATACTGTCTTTTGGCGGAAGTGCCTGATCCGGGGCTTCTTCATCCGTGCATCCGGCAGTAAGGACAAGGACGACCACAATACCGATCATGAGAAGGTACTGCCACTTCACTACCAGGACCACCAGCCTATATATTGCGGATAAAGTGGGGACCGAATCTTATAAAAACACTTGCACCGGCGAACATTTGGACGTGCTGTTCCTCTCGTAAAGCAGCCGGAAAGCATTTCTATCCAAACAGTCCGGGAAACAGCCCCACACTCCCGCGAGTGGGGATCATGTCCCTTTTGGCGGCTTCCCCCTCATATGCTGCTCGATCCGTTCCAGCCGGATCTGCAGCTGTTCGTTCTGCCGGTTCTGTTCCCGTAGGGCTTCCCGGATGTCTGCAAGATCGCTGCTTCCCGTGCCAGTTACCTCACCATGTTCGGGAACATCGTCAGTATCCGGTGCAAGGAGCTTGTTCGCAATAAAACCGGCAAGGGTACCGAAGAGGCCGACACCCATGGTCATCACGAGGATACCAACCAGCCGTCCCATGGTAGTCACCGGGTACCGGTCACCATAGCCCACGGTCGTGATGGTGACGTAGACCCACCACATTGCATCGGATGCGGACTGGATGTTGGCATCGGGCGCTGAACGCTCAGCCATGAGCACGAGAAATGCGCCGCTCTCGATGACGAGCATCACGCAGAAGATGACGATCTAGAGCACGCTCTCTGCACGGTGCTTTTTGAGCTGGCTGAAGATGTTCCGGCCACCGTACCGGTTGAGGAGCCGGTAGGCCTTGAAGATCCGGAAGAGCCGCAGGATACGCAGGGCGGGAATGCTCGCGAGGAGGTCTGCCCATCCCCAGTCCATATAGAAATAGTGTCTCTTCGATTCGGCTGTGAACAGCCGGAACAAGAAATCCGCAAGGAAGATGATCGTGAGGAAGAAGTTGATCACCTCGATGACGTGGATGGCATCCCCATCGATACCGGGGATCCATGTGACCAGGAGGTTACAAACCGACAGGACGGAGACGAGGATGATGAAGATCTCGTAGCCGGGATCCTTCATATCCCGCATCCCGGGGTTTGCAGTCATCCCTTCATCAACAGGCACATCTCCGCTCATCGTTCATTGGTATTCCGGTGCCGGAATTTAAAAGGGGATTGGATCCGGATCGCACGGGAAATGATCTCAGAGAAATTTTCGGGAGATTCGCGGCCATGGGATACGGGCGATCACAAGGTAATTTGCCAAGGTTTAAGACGGCCGGTTTCCACAAAATAGATTATGGAGAGGATCACGGCCGTTGCCCGGGGAAGGGTGCAGGGTGTGGGATACCGGCACTTCGTCGAGGAATGCGCCCAGGCCACTGGGGTGCACGGGTACGTGAAGAACCTGCCTGACGGCACCGTGGAGATGGTAGCCGAGAGTTCCCTTGCCTCGCTTGCGGACTTCATCCGGTTCGCCCACGCACGGGAAAACCCGGTGATCCATGTAGACGAGATCGCAGTCACCCCGGGCCAGGCAACGGGAGAATACCGGGGCTTCCGGGTCGAATGGTGACCCTGTCGACCACAAACCTGATCACCCCCCTCCCCAAAAATTTCTGTGAGAGGTTATGGCAACAAAGACGTGGAGTATACATCCTGCCAGGAATGCTTTTCTTCTCCTCCTGCTGGTCTGTTCAGTTGCTGTTACGATAGTTGCCGCTGCCGGCCCGGGTAACATGTCGATAGCGATCGCACCGGAGCCGGACCTCAACGTCACCAATTACTCGTTCTCGGATACGGAGTTGACAGAGGATATCGTGATAACACCGACGCCGGTTACGATCATCCGGGCAGAACTGACCGCAGAGACACTCCCCGGCCCACGATACATGGCCTTCGGGCCCAGTACCATCGACCTATCCATCGACCCGCGACTGCTCGCAGTGTGCTTCGCGATCGTCATCGCAGGTATCGTGGTTTGGTTCGTTATCCGGAGGAAACGCGGTGGGAACAACAGGGAAACCGCGGAAGAACCTGAAGAGAAGAAGAAGGATTGAGATCCCGCCGTTGCAGTTCTGGAAGACTACGGAGGCCGGTCCCCCGTGGGGGCAATTTACCATTTTCCTTTTTAGGGGGCCGCGTTACCCCGGTTTTATTACCTGATGCAGGATAACGATAGTATACCAGGTGACGCGGCGATGGGCCGGGACGACGAATTCAACGAACCATACCTGCCCGCACGGTACAGGCAGAAAGTGCTGGAGAAGCAACGGCATCGCAGGGTAAAGAAGATCCTCACTGCAGCAATAATTATCGCGATCATTGCAGTGATCATCTGTTTCCTTGCAGGGTTCCTGAACACCGGTCCACAGGAAGCTTCGCTTTCCCATACAGTGCCTGCCGTCACCACCATACCACCGGCCACCGTTGCCACACCATCACCCGCAGGTGTCACCAGTACTGCACAGAACACGGATACCCCTCCTGCCCCATCGGGGGAATACACGATTGCAGCCGGTGTCCCGGCCACGGCCATCAGAGGAGCACTCTCGCTCGATGGTGCCGTTGCCGCCCTCAGGGACTATTATCCTGCGGATGACTATTCGATAAAAAGCGTGAATTATTCGGCAGGCCCGATCCGCAACCTCTTCGGGTTCACCATAAGGCCGGTTGGAGGTATTGCCAGAACTCCCGACTCAGTAGTCTTTATTGACGCAGCTACCGGGATACCCTACGCCACCCGCCAGGAAACGGTCGCTGTGCCGATGGATAAGGCAAAGGGGATCGCGACCGGTGCTTTTCCGGATGTCCGTGCCAATAACGTAAAGCTCTGGTATTTTGACAGCCCCGATATGGGAGAAGTCTGGATGTTCATCCTCGCCTCCGGGAACATGACGCTGGTCACCGGGAGTGTTGACGCTGCGTCAGGAGAACTCGTTGCATTCACCCACACCATCCCACAATCCGGGAGGCCATCGGAGACGGTTGTCCTGCAGGAGAAGGCCCAGAGCATTGCGGGTCACTACATCAGCGACAAAAACGGCGGGACCCTCCCGCTCAACAAGACCATGGGCCGTTACGAGATCTGGGGCACGCCCTCGGTTCCCGCGGCCGGACAGTACGTCTTTGCATGGGAGCGCCAGTTCCTCGATTACCCGGTCGATACTGATGGGATCGTAGTTGCGGTGGACGCAGTGACGGGCGATGTGGTCGGGTATAACAAGCAGTGGACCACCTCCGACTTTGCGTTCTCCCAGACAATTGAACTGGCCGTTGCCCAAAGGGAGGCCACCTTTGCGGTTATGCAGGAAGCCAAGAAACACTACCCTGATTCCGTGGAAAGCATCCGTATAATTTCTGCAGAGATGCGCTGGAACAACCTCCACGACCCCGGAACAAGCCAGAGACCGGGCAGCGTACCGCTTGAATGGAAGGTTGTATTCGACGATGCCGCAATCAGGGCGGACAACTCGCTTTCGCCCGGTGTTGGCTGGGTCGATATCCAGTCCGGGACAGTGACGGGGATGGAGTACCGGCACTAAAAAGGGATCGTCTTAACACCGGTCGCAGATGTACTCGACGGTGAGAGCGGTCTTCCTCATGTCGCCCCGGATCTGCTTCCTGCCGCCGCGGAAGAACCAGTGGTTGCACTTAATACAGTGCTTCGGTCGGACATGATCCAAGGTCTTCATCGGGATCTCGAGATTAAAACCCGTCCGGTCCCACTCTTCGGGAGGCTTTTCTACGTTCTGCTCGTAGGTGGCCACGAACTCCATGATCTGGTGGGGGGGAACACCCAGGTCGACGAACTTCTTGAAAATAAAGTAGTTGAAGATAAGCCACGAGAGGTCGGTGCGGTCGAGGATGCCCTCGTACTCCCCGAAAGACTCCTCGAAGTCCTCGAGGGTGCAGCCGCATAAGGGACATTTGCCGCCCACGAGCTCATCGAGAAAAACCTCTTCCTGGCACCCCGGACAGGTCGTGTGCGGGGATTGCATGCGTGATGTCATTATCGCTCCGTATATGGTGTGTGTATCGGGTATTCTTGCCGGACCCTGATGGGTCAGCAGGTATTGTGTTACTTAGTATTTGCCGGGTCTGCACATAAGGGTATCACCCCTGCACATTTACTCCGATAAAAACGTAGTGGTCAGGGTTAAAAGAGAGATATTTATTCCGCGGTGGGTTCGGTTGGCTCCATGATCAGCGAGCCGAAGACCACTTTCTCGAGCACCTGCGCCACGTACTTGATATGCATCATCTGTTCGAGGTTCTCGTTGCGATGGATGTCCGCATAGAGCTGGAGGCGCATTAAGGAGAAACGGAACTGGTCGAGGGTCTGGTCATCGAGGGTCATTGCCTCGCGGTAGATCGGCTCCAGCAGGTCGGGGAACGCGAGCGGGTTTTCAAGGGCTGCAACAATCCCCTTATAGATCGGGATTGGTTTTTCCCTGCCGACAAGAATCCGCTGGTAGTCCATGGTTTATTCCTCAACAACCTTGATGAGCGCTTCCATGACAGCATCCACGCTCTTCCACGTGGGGCTGTCGCCGCGGCGGATGATGAACGGGCGGCCCTCGTCACCGGCCTTGCGCATCTCGATATCGATCGGTATGGCGCCGAGGAATGGGACGCTCATCTCCTCGGCAACCTTCCTGCCGCCGCCCTTGCCGAAAAGGTCGATCTCTTCCCCGCAGTGTGGGCAGAGCATGCCGCTCATGTTCTCGATCACGCCGATGACCGGCAGGCCGAGTTTCTCGATGAACTTCGCGGACTTCCTTGCATCGAGGGTCGCAACATCCTGCGGGGTGGTGACGATCACGGCACCGCGGACATTGGGGGCGAGCTGGGCGATCGTGAGGGCCTCGTCACCGGTGCCCGGAGGGAGGTCGACCACAAGATAATCGAGCGGGCCCCAGTTGACCTCGGTGAGGAACTGCTGGATCGCTGCCATCTTCATCGGGCCGCGCCAGATGATCGGCGTGCTCGGGTCCTGGATGAGGAATGCCATCGAGATGACCGATAGTTTGCCGGTGACATGGACGGGCTCGATCTTGTTGTCCATCATTGCGAGCTTGTGCTGCTCGATCCCGAGCATCTTGGGGATGTTGGGGCCGTGCATGTCGAGGTCGAGGAGCCCGACCTTCCTGCCATGGCTCGATAGGGCGTAAGCGAGGTTAACCGAGACGGTCGACTTCCCGACACCGCCCTTGCCGGAGAGGACCATGATGACATGTCTGACATCCATGTCTGCCTTCGGGGGGAGGCCGGCCGGGCCCTTCTTTGCGGATGAGCAGCTGGAAGCAGTTGCGCAGCTGGAGCACTCCTGCTTGCACTCCTCGTCTGCGGATTTCGTCGGGGTCTTGGGGAGAGTGTTTTTTGCCATGAATTGACTCCTGTGATCAGTAAGCAATCGTACCACTTGTTCGCGAAAGACAATAAAGATGGGAGATCCGTGCAGGCCGGACAACCGCCGTATCATTCCCTGACGCAGTCGATGCCCGGCGAATACGGCTTGATATCGATAAGCGGTGTTCCGTCCAGCGCATCCAGTCCCCGTACCACGAGACGGTTCCCGTTCCTTCGGACAAGGTCGACTACGGCAAACCCGATCGGGTTGGGCCGGTTGGGAGAACGGGTGGCAAATACTCCATGCTCCGTATGGGTGCCGGGCGGGGTTGCCCGTAATGCAGTCCGGTCGGAGCGGTCGAGCCAGTAGAGGACGATCAGGTGGGGGTGGGACTCCACATCCTGGAGCCCCTCCGCGTAGGCCGGCAGCACCTCAATTGTCGATTCCGTATCCGAGAGCCGGCCCTGCCGGGGTGCATCCCCGCGTTGTAAATACAGGGAGTGGATAATGCCAATCGGCCTTATACAGGCAATATCTCCGTTTTCGTGTATCGTGCCCATGCACTGATGCATCTCGTTTCCTGTATTAAAAGAGTGCTGGAATGCCTGTTTGAAAACATTCAAAACCTCCCGCACCAAGTCACTGGTATGGAGCCCCTTATCGTCTCGCTGGACTTCCTGGAGTTTCCGCCCACCTTTACCTGCGATGGAGAGAATGTCTCGCCCCGTATCCGGCTCAAGGGCCTCATATCAGCATCGGTTGCAGTGATGGTTTTTAACCCGTTCGAGAAGTCCTGCTGCTCGTTCACGCCATGGATTTGCTGGAACCTCCCGCCCCTTTCCGTGATCCCGGCCGGCATCCCCCGCGAAGGTGCAGTTACGTCACCGGTTACCGCTGTCCAGGGGATCACAGACCACGGGACAATAGGTTATACGGGCCCCTGTCCTCCCCACGGGGAGATGATCCGGTACCAGTTCAGGGTATACGGGCTGGACGCCATGCTCGACCTCCCGCCCGGTTCAGACAAGCACGCCCTCGTCACCGCAATGAAGGGGCATGTCCTCCAGTATGGGGAAACGGTTGCGATCTGCACACGGTAGGGTTACCACATTACAGGGCACAGGTGTTCATTCATGCTGGCTGGCTGTGACCTGCAGGGATAACGGAAACCTTCCCGACCCACCATATTATCGGGCATGCACCGTTCTTTTTCCCTCTTTCGTCATGCTTAACACCTTATGGTACAAAAGACCTCCCATGAAGAAGCCGGTTCAGAAACGGGTGCCAGACCCCGGCCTTACATCCGCTGTCAGCGCCCTGACCGGAAAACGCGAGGCGCTCCTCTCCCCCCTGGCAACGACCAGTGCCGATGCCGTGCGGAGGTACCGGCGCGTTCCTGAAGATATCCGGACCCCTTACTCGCGTGATGCCGACCGTATTATCCACACCCGGGCGTTTACGCGGTATATAGACAAGACGCAGGTCTTTTACCTCGTGGAGAACGACCACATCACCCACCGCGTCATCCATGTCCAGCTCGTCTCGAAGATCGCCCGGACGATCGGGCGCTGCCTCCGGCTCAACGAGGACCTGATCGAGGCGATCGCGCTCGGGCACGACATCGGCCACATCCCCTACGGGCATTTCGGCGAGACCTGCCTCTCGGCGCTCTGCGGGCAGTACGGGATCGGGAAGTTCTCCCACAATGTCCAGAGCGTCCGATTCCTCGACCAGATCGAGGACTGCGACCTGACCATGCAGGTGCTGGATGGTATTCTCTGCCACAATGGTGAAGGGGATGATGTCAGGATTACGGCTGAACCGCTCGAAAGCTGGGCTGCGTTTGACAAGAAAGTGCAGGACAATGCCGATGGCCACCGCTCCAGGTCCCCGATGACCCTCGAAGGCTGTGTAGTCAAGTTCGCCGATACGATTGCCTATATCGGGCGGGACCTGCAGGATGCCCGGGACGTCGGGCTCATCGGTGATTTACTACAAATCCCGGAGCAGTCACGGGAGGTACTCGGGAGTACGAACCGCGAGATCATCAACACCCTGATCTACGACCTGCTGGAGAACAGCGATACGGAAGACGAGGGGTATATCTCCTACAGCCATGATGTTGAGAAGGCGCTGATCACGTTACGCTCGTTCTCGCGGAAACATATCTACGACAACCCGATCCTGACATCGGAACGCGCAAAGATCGAGCGGATGTATGCAACACTCTTTGCCACCTGCCTCGAAGCGCTCGAAAGGATGGACACCTCTGCGAAGATCTCCACGGACTTCATCGCGACCGGATGGACGAGCCCCCGATATCTTGAGACCGCTACCCCGGCAGAGCTGGTCAGGGACTTCATCGCCGGGATGACCGACCGCTACTTTGCCAAACGCTACGAAGAGTGCGTAATCCCGCGCAGGATCGAGGGAAAATTCCGGTGACGGGACCGGCTAATCGCATTTTGATTTCGGACCCGTCCAGCCGGTGAACCCACAGTAGATGCAGCCCACGCCATCGCAATGGTGGCAGAGGCTTTTTGGGGCTATGACGAGAACGGTGCCGGTCTTGTTGCAGTACAGGCAACCCTCGCCGTCACAGTGCCGGCAGGTCGCGGGTTCGAAAGTCTTCTCCACGGGGGTCATGGTTTCACGGTCTCCTGGATGCGATCATTCGTCGTCCTCATCAAGGTATCCATGCAGGGCATCGAGGAGTTCGGCTGCTGACTGGTAACGATCTGCCGGGTCTTTCTCCAGGCATTTCATGATGATCTTCTCCACCGCTTCTGCATCCGGGTTATATTCCGAAGGGAGAATGGGCTGTTCCCGGAGGATCGCATTTCCAACCTCGACGATGCTCTCGCCTCCGAAGGGGATCGAACCGGTGACCAGTTCGTAAAAGACCACGCCGAGCTGGTAGAGATCAGTCCGCTCGTCCGTCCTCCCGAACTCGGAAGGGGAGACCTGCTCCGGCGCGGCATAGGACAGAGAGAAACCGGCTACGCTCGACTTCTTCACGTCAGCGGCAAGGACCTTGCTCATCCCCCAGTCAGTGATCTTTGGTACCACATCGTTGGTCAGGAGGATGTTGTGGGGTTTGATGTCCCGGTGGATGAACCCGTGCTCGTGGGCATACCGGAGACCATCCGTCACACCGGTAATGAGGTGGACCGCCTTCCAGACCGGCATGGGTTTTTGGAGCGCTTCGAGCGAGTTCGGCACAAACTCCATCTCCACGTAGGGGACCGGCAGGATGTTGACCGCCGACACTTCGACAATGTTAGGATGGCGCAGGGTCTCCCACGCGGCGATCTCGTTGAGGAAGCATTTGCCGGTTATCTCATCGAAACTGATCGGGATCTTGACTGCGACCTTCACACCGTCCGTCTTTCGGATGGCGGAGAAGACCCACGCGATACCGCCCCTCCCGACAAACATGATCTCAGTGTACTTGTTCTCGAGTTCACGGGGGAAGTAATTCTTCTGGTCGGTTGCGCTCGGGGAGGGAGCGGCGACCGTCTCTTCTGCCGATCCCAGCACCGTCTTGGACGCCGGCGTCGTGACGAGCGCCCAGGTCCGCTCGACCGCGGTCTTAAGGACGGATGCTGCATGAGTGACCGCGGGCACCGGGGAGGAGATGACAGGCCCCTCATCTTTTCGCGAGACAAAAAGATACCCGCCGATACCAGCAAGCACCAGGCCAACGAGAATGAGGACGATGGCCATGAAGGGGATGTCCTGCAAACCCGGGGTGGCAGGGGCGGGAGGTGTTGTGGTCACTGCCTGTGCAGTCCGGGTCGGGACCGGGCTTGCCGTAACGGACGGTTTTACGGGGGCTGCCGGGGGAGGTGTCTGCACACCGGCCGGTTCTCCGGTACCTAGAGATGTGACCGTGCTCATACCGGTGTAGTACTCAAGGGGGTCCATCAGGGGATAGGCATCGCCACTATAGGGATCGGTGCCGCCACTGCTCATCCCGGCATTGACTCTGGTCGGGTATGCCGTGTCGCCTATCCCGTCGCCGTTCTGGTCCTGGCCCCGGTAATCGTTCCAGTAATTGCCCATGCGGCTCTGTCCGGCCTTTCCAAGATAGGTATATACGTAGGTGAACGCGGTGCTCCACGTGGAACTGGGACTCCGGGAGATCACGTTCTGCGTATTGGAAAACAGGTTGCGGGAGATGGTGTTGGAACGCGAGTTTTCATCCAGCGTGATTCCGATCGCATTTTCCTGGATGGTGTTCTCATCGATCTGGTTACCGCTTGCCGATTCAAGTGCAATACCTGCGTGGTTGTTCCCCTCGATCGCGTTGTCGAGGAGGGTATTTTTATCCGCCGACACCAGGGTGATCCCTTCCGCATTGTTCGTGATGGTGTTATGCCGCAGGGAATTGCTGTTGGAGGTGACCCGGATCCCGCTCCCCGTTGCGCTGTTCTGGATGGTGAACCCCTGGACCGTACAACCATCCGCGAGGATCTCCACTACATTTCCGCTCTTGGAGGGTGTGATCACCGGTGCCCCTCCACCGGTATCCACGCCGATCAGGTACAGTTTCTTGTCGAGTCTGATACTCTCCGGGTATGTCCCGCTCTCCACCCGGATCGTGTCGCCCCCGATCGACCAGTCAACCGCATCCTTGAGGGTTGAGAACTCGGCACCGGCAGGTCCGACAACATGGTCCGCGGCTGCGACAGGCAGGCAGAGAAGAGTACATGCCAGCATAACAATGACAAGTACGCATGCGCTGCGGTCTGGTGGGATCATGGAATATCGTCGGGGCATTTTCTATCGGGCCTATACTATCCGGTAATGAATCCGGGTATTAATATGCGTATGTTCCTTTTTTATTAAGATGGGCCGGTACGTTTCAGGTGCTCCCGGGAAGGATCATCAGCAGTTTCACACCGGATATGCCTTTCGCGAGTTCGAGTAAGTCCCCGTCATGCAATGCGGCCCGGACATTCTTCTCAAGTTTGTGGTTGTTCAGCTGTGTGCCACCGGTACTCCCGGCATCCTCGATATACCAGATCTCTTTGTCACGGACAAATTTCCCGTGCGGTCGCGAGACCCGGGTCACCGCAGTGTATCCATCGGACAGCACGATATCGGCATCAGGCTTAAACGATCCGGGGTGCTCCGGGTCGTTGCGGCCAACAGACACCGTGTCATGCTTAAGGAAGAATACCTTGCCGTCATCCGGGCCGCCCAGCACGATCGTTGCGGGAACATTGCCCAGCACTTCCTTTGAGAGGGTGCCTTTCACTTCGTCAAGACGCTTCGAGATCTCGCTCCCGACAACCTGCACCCGCGTATTGGAGAAGAGCCCGAGGTTCCTTATGATCACTTCGAGGCCCCCCGGCACAAGCGAATATTCCCAGACAGGATGGATCCCCTTGGAGGTGGGGGCGCCGAGGCCTGCTTCTTTCTTGATAACGCCGATACTCAGGAGTTTGTCGAGATGCTTTTTAGTATTTTCATAACTCGTCTCGATCTCCTTTGAGATCGCCCGTGCGTCACGGGGTTTCTTCTCGAGAAATTTTAATATCCTGAGCCGTGCGCTGCTCGAGAGCACGTCCAGGTAATCCGACAGTTCCTCTAATGAGTCGGACTCATCGTGAACAATAATCGTGGGAGACTTATCAGCAGGATCCATAGGGCTCAACCGGGGCCGTTATATCTTACCCATTTGGTACCGGAAGATAAGGGCATGACGGTTTATATTTCCTCCCCATTGGTTCACCCGAAAGGTTCATTTGTATAACCCCGGAGTTACATCCACCAACCTGTTGAATTCTGGGTATTTATTAACCGGCCTGCAAGAGAATATGATCAGGTGATACACGGACCAGATTCGGCGTGTCACCGACCCATCAACAACAAGAGGGAATCGTCAAATGAACACTGGCATTATTATGATCGGTCTTGCATTCGTCCTGTTCTCGGTAGCGCTGATGGTATCCCCGTCAGATGCAGCCCGGCCGGACACGATCTGCAGCCCCTGCTGCGGGACTGATGTCTTCACAGGAAACGAGTGCAGGGAACAGATCATCTCAGGTACTGAAGGGATCATTGACCAGTCCGCACTTCCCGTTACCATCGCAACCGATCGGTTACCAGTACCATGACAGCACACGCCAGGTCATGCACGTCATTCCCCCCATGCCACGCACCAGTATGATGAACATCCATGCACGTCCCCGGTCTCTTATGCACACGGAACCGGGATGCTGCTCACCGCAGGAACAAGCCCCATGCAACCGGCACAGACCGCCGGCATATATTCAACACTCTCTCCAGAGATCCGGAGGTTGCCACACCTCCGGGAATCATACATAGTAAAAATCCCTTTTCTTCCCGTGATATTCTGGGGCCCGTTGCTCCAGATACCTGATGTTTTCAAAGGAGATTTTTCTCTCATTTGGGGAAAATGGGTCTCTTTTACAGGTCCCGGGTGACGGGGAACCGGAGTACCTGGATGAAATGTTCCCTGTTTCTGTCAAACCGAAGGACTCAAAAAAAAGGGAGATATCAGTTCCTTCTCTTCAGGAACAGGCCGCAACAGAGGCCGGTGATCCCCAGCGCGGCGATGGTCGTCATTCCGGAGAGCGGGGACTCGGGCGTAGTCTCCGGGGAGGGTGTCGGTACGGTCGTTGTCGGCCGGGGCGTTGTTTTCTTCGTTGTAACCACAGGTACTGTCGTAGTGGTAACAGGAGCGGAGGTTGTGGGGGTTTCAGAAACATCAGCGGGTATCGTGAGCCGGACATTGTCGATATAGCCCTTTGCGTAGATATTCATCCTCCCGTAATCGCCGATCGAACCGAGGTAGATACGGTTCATCCCGCGGAGGTCTTCTGCGGTGTTCACGTAGTAGCCCCAGACTGCCTTCCCGGTCGTCTTCTCGTTGACCTTCATGCTGAGGGTCCGCTGGGCCTTCCTGTAGTCCACCGTCACGTGGTAGGTCGTGTTAAGACTGTATTTTACCGTCGGGCCATTGTAAGCAGCATCGCCGCTTGCCTGAGTGTCCCCGGACTCGCTGTTGACCTCGATCATCTTGTTACTCGGCGTCACCAGGTGAAGCCACATGATCTGGCCGTATTTTGCATTCGTGAACTGCGTCAGGATATTCGGGCCGGTATTGGGATCCATGTCTGTACCTGAAAAACCAAGACGGAAGGTTGCCCCATCGTCAATATCATTGAGGATGAGATCGTACTCAAACGTGAACGGTTCCCCATCATAGTTGGAAACCGAAGTGTAGGCATAGGCCCCCGTGCTCGGTTCGATCGCAAAGTGGTACATCTGGAGGCCGGGGTCCCAGTAATCCGACGAGGGATTGTTTGTCACCCATTTGGGATTGGAGGAAAACGAGTTCTGGTACAGCACCTTAACCGGGTCACCGGTTGCCGCCTGGACCGGGAACGGGGACACCAGTACCAGGAGACAGGTCGCAATAAGGAGAGAGAGTATCAGGGTTTTGAATCTCATGGCGTTACTTCCTGTAAATGTTATTGGGATCTCCGCTGACAGCGGTTATGCGGAGGGTATGCCGGATAGTAAGGCGGCTTATCGTATAGGTACTTTGTCCCCTTGGCTTAAAAATATCGAAACGAGAGGGATAATCGGGATATATTTATGTTAAAATCGCGTACTATTAGAGAGGCGCAAACATCAGCGTGCGATAATAGTCTAGCGGTAGGACAGGAGCTTCCCAAGCTTCTAACCCGGGTTCGATCCCCGGTTATCGCATCCATCCTATGGAGTCTGAACCTGAACGCTCGGCAATGCGGATCATCGCGGAGAACCGCAGGGGAGTCCTCCGGGACATCGCTACCGTGCTTGCCAATCATGATGCGAATGTGGTCATGATCAACCAGGAAGTGTTCGACTCCGGCCCCAACTGTGGTCTTGCTGAACTCTATCTCGAATATGACTGTTACGATGCGGACGATTATGACCTTCTTTTAAAGGACTTAAACGATATCCCGTCCGTAAAGGATGTCAAGGCATACCGTCCGTTCGGTCATATTTTCGGGACACGCGTGATCATCATCGGAGGCGGGGCACAGGTCGCGCAGGTCGCCCTCGGTGCCGTGAACGAGGCAGACCGGCATAACATCCGCGGCGAACGGATCTCGGTGGACACCATCCCGCTGGTCGGGGAGCGTACCCTGGCCCTTGCCGTGGATGCCGTCTCCCGCCTCCCCCGCGCTGCCATCCTTGTCCTTGCCGGCTCGATCATGGGTGGGGATATCTCGAAGGCCGTGGACCGGGTCCGGGACGCGGGGATCCCGGTCATTGCCCTCAGGATGGCGGGCACCGTACCGGAGCATGCCGATCTCGTGGTCACCGACCCGATCCAGGCGGGAGTCTTTGCCGTGATGCACGTCAGCAGCAAAGCGGTCTTCGATATCAACCGCGTCCGCGGGCGGGAATTCTGAACATGGATATCATCGAAAAGGCCATATCGGTCCTCATGCACGATGGCATCGTCATCTATCCTACCGAGACGGTCTACGGCCTCGGGGCTGACGCATTTTCCGACGAGGCGATCCTGAAGGTCTACGAGGCAAAGAAACGCCCGCTCGCGATGCCCATCTCGATTGCCGTCTCCGACTTCGATATGCTGGGCGCGGTTGCCCGTACCGAACCGTGGATGCAGGGTTTCCTTGAGACATTCCTTCCCGGCCCCGTGACGGTAATTCTTCCTGCCCGTTCGTGTATCCCGGAGGTCCTGACCGGGGGCACCGGGATGATCGGGATCCGGATCCCTTCCCACCCTCTTGCACTCAGGCTCATCACGCAGTTCGATGCACCCATTACGGCCACAAGCGCCAACCTTCACGGGGCAAAAGAGCCCCGGACCCCGGAGGAATGCACCATCCCGCGCGAGCTGCTCATTGACGGGGGGATGCTCCCGGGAATCCCGAGCACAGTGGTCGACCTGCCGGCAAAACAGATCCTCAGGGCCGGGGCCGGTGTCGATCCGGTCGCAAAATTCCTGCTCACCCTATGAGGTCTCCTGATGCTGCCACTGCGCCTGCGTGATTTTATTGAAGACAACGACGGCTGGCTCTATGCGGTCTCGACCTATGATAATGATGACCGGATCGGGTGTGTGCTCCGGTATGTCCCGGACGGGAACGGGACACGGGTCCACCCGTCAGGCCGCCGCTACACCAAGTACGATTTCGAGGAGGCGTATGCCCACGTTGCCCGTTACAAGCCGGCCTATGCCGGCCTCCTCCACCGGGTACCGAAAGCCGATGTGAAACAGGTACTGAAGCCGGACCTCGATATCGGTCGTATTGCTGCCGCCCACCCCCGGGTGAAAAAACTCGTCAGCCTCTTCTCCCTGCCGGAAGGGACAGTCGGGTGTACCGGCTCGCTCCTCTGCGGGCTCGAAAACGAGGGCTCCGATATTGACATGGTGGTGTACGGGAAGCACTGGTTTGTTGCACAGGCACTGGTCCGGCAGGGTGTCCGTGATGGCAGGATTGAGGGACTTTCAGAAGAGATGTGGAGAAAGGTGTACGAAAAACGTAAACCCGAGATCCCGTACGATGTCTTCGTGCTCCACGAGCAGCGGAAATGGAACCGGGGCCAGATCGAGGGCACGTACTTCGATATTCTGTACACGCGGTCCTATGACACGATCGGCAGCGCCCCGGCCGGCCGTGGCCAGGTACTGGGGAAACAGACCATCGAGGCAAGGGTGACCGATGCGTCGCTCGCGTTCGACAACCCCGCGATCTACGAGGTGGAGCACGAATCCTTCAGCAGGGTACTATCCTTTACCCATACCTACAGCGGACAGGCACTCACCGGAGAGAGGGTCGAGGCCTGCGGGGTCGCTGAGCAGCACGGCGACGAGCGGTGGCTGATCGTGGGGACGACCCGCGAGGCACGCGGGGAATACATCATCTCGAAGACACTGCTCGATGCCTGAAAGAAAAAGAATGTTTCTCTCTTGAGAACGTGCAGGGAGAGGTGTCTCGCCCTCACCCGGTTACGGCATACCTTCCCTGACGTTCATGCACGCTCTCCGGCTCCCCCACACCGGGCCGGTGCCAGACCTCCACTGCATCTTCGTACTGGTCCGGGAACTGCTCCCGCCCGGAAACGAACTGTAATTTCCTGAGGATATGCTGCATAACGGGCCGGGGCATCACGACCCGGACATCGTACCCTTCGGTAAGCCACTGCCGGATCAGCGCCTGCGTGTTGCCCTCGTTCTTGTGCCGGGATATGATGTAGTGGAGGATGAGCCGGTTGCCCGCTTCCATCTCAAGCCAGCCCGAGAAGAGGTCTTCGGAAAATCCCAGTGCATCCCCCTGGGGGGTGCCGGTCTCGATACGTGTTGCTGCCATCTGCTTCACTTCCCTTGTTTTGCGATCCAAAGGATTGCATACATCCCAGATTTAAGCGGGATGAAGGGGGAGGGTGAAAGTGACGGCCTGATCGTGATGCGGGGGTCGGACGGTGTACGTTTTCATCTGTCCATAACGGGTAACGTATCCTGTTATAGTCGTAAAACGGGTATGGGTTTGGGCCCGTACATGCCACTGTGAGCTAAAGTACACCGCCCGACCCCCGCACACCCATTGGGATTCCGGGCCGGAATTTGTTATTTTTTACGAAGAAGAACTGCACATTAAACCAACAAAGGGGGATGCGGGGGTCGGGCGGTGTACTTCTGGTCTCCCCCATCTAAAACGGAGACCCGACCCGGAGATAGTACCGGCAATACGGCGGTCCACCGGCCGCCAATTATTAACTGACCGGAAACCTATCCCATTGTATGGCGGTGAAAAATCCGTTCAGGACCACACTGGTTGCCCCCTGCGGCATGGACTGCGCCATCTGCATGGCGTTTCTCCGGGAAAAGAACCGGTGCGGGGGATGTTACGCACCGGACAGGTTATGTAGTATCCACTGCACCATCTCTGCCTGTGAGCATGTGAAGGACAGGTACAACCATACCTGCAGCGAATTTCCCTGCAAACGGATGAAACAGCTGGACACGCGGTACCGGACAAAGTACCACATGAGCATGCTTGACAACCTTGCTGCAATTAAAAAAGATGGTATCCGTGCGTTCGTTAAAAGCGAGCGGGAGCGGTGGACCTGCACGGCATGCGGGGGGACCGTCGATGTCCACCATTACCGCTGTTCAGTATGTGGCAGGGAGCCGGAATAAGTCCCTCTTACAGCAACTCGCTGAGCCTCTTCCCGACGCTGCTCTCGCATTTTTCCTTGTATCTGCACCGGGTGCAGGGGGCATTGAGCGGGTGCTGCGGCATCGCACCATCCCGGATCTCCCGGAGCTTGTGGATGGTTGCTATCACAAGCCTGCGGTCCCGGGGCTGTACCGCGTGGTGCCGGGATACGCCATCCGGGATATACTCCACGTTTCCTCCGGGGACTTCTTTTCCCGTCATCTCCTCAAGGCAGAATGCAATGGCGGCAATGCGCAGCCGGTCGGCTGCATAGGTGCCAAACGGCATCGCCCCGGAAGCCCGGACAATGGAGAATGCCCCCTCGGCATCGATGCGGTCGATCATGCCCGCCATACCGTGCTTGTCTGAAGCGACCCGGACATCGGTCTGGACGGCGGGCTTCCATGCCGTCTTGTTGCAGGCCGTGATACAAAGGCCCAGAAATTCCCGGAGTGCCGGGTCAACGGCCGGGCGGACGGCCACAACCTCGTTCCAGATCAGGTCTGCATCCAGCGGTTTCCCGAGGTGGTACGAGAGCTGCTTGCAGATCGCATACCGGTCTGATTCCGTGACGGGTTCGCGCTGTTCATAGTAAAACCGGACCGGACATGCATGCACCCGCACCAGGTCTGAGATCGTGATGTGTCCTTTCTGTTCCGCCAGGATAACTCCTCCCTGTAACGTGGGAAACAGACCCGATTATAGTTTTTGGCGAAATTTACACAAGAAAAGACGGATAATCTATCAGGAGAAACACTTGGAGCATGAGCAGCCAAGAAATCTCAGTTAATATCCCTCCCACGCTTGATCCCGTGTACAGCAACATGATCCAGATCGCGTACAAGGACGATGAGTTCACCTTCATGTTCCTCCACCAGCTCCCCCAGGTGAACCAGGCACGGGCCAAGGCAATCGTCTCCATCACTCCGTCACACGCAAAGAACCTCCTCGCGGTCCTGACCAAGACGGTTGCCGACTACGAGTCCAAGTTCGGGACGATCGCCCCAAAGGAGAGCGCGGGGGAAAAGAATGTCACTGCGCTCAGCGGGTACTCGTAACCCATCGAGCCATATCTTTTATTAGTGCATAAGCCGATATTGTGAGGTATTACGCCGCCGTGGCTTAGCGGTATAGCGGCTGATTCGTAATCAGCAGGTCGAGGGTTCAAGTCCCTCCGGCGGCTTCAGAACTACGAGGGTACAAATCCCTCGCACTTTTCCGGTGTTCTCTTCTCTGATGTTACATCACGCTCCTGTTACGAGTGCGCTGGTGGACAATTTGTCAACCAGGGGGTTCATTTATTCAAAAGGGTCAGAAGGTTGTAAGAGGGGATCCGGATGAAAATTTATTTAAAAATCCCGATATGCCTGTTTTCTGTAATCAATTTCAAGCACATGAATGATCAGGACATCATCGTGAATTGAGAGCAGCGCACGAACATCTCTCCTGACCCGGAGAGAGTAGATCGGATGGTTCGGATTTGACGCCTTTATCTTTTTGATGAACCGGTACGGGTCTTCCCTGATAGTATGGATCGAACCGACAACCTTCCGTGCAATCTCCAGCGGTAATTTTTCCAGGTCCCGGTCGGCACGATGAGTGTACTTCACCCGGTAGGGACTCATTCAACTCCGTACTTCTTTTTGATAGCCTCTTCAGAGATCAGATTCCCTTTTTTGATATCCTTAAGACCCTCTTCCAGGCCTTTGATGGCATCCGCACTGAGCGGTTCATCATCAATGGAAAGATTCACAAGGCGCTCGATAACATCGTTGTATGATTCCTTCGGGTTGCGCTTCAGGTTGTTCAACTGGGTTTTGAGATCCTCCCGTATGTAAATTGAAGTTGCTGCCTGCATAGTAACACCTATAGGCGACTATAGGAATTAAACCAGATCCCTCACGTACCAGGTCTCCGGTCCCGGGCATCTTTTCCGGCATACGGTACCGGCGGGAACTTACGGGTTTCTCCGCCCGGAGATATCCCGCACTGTGCTCATCACCGCAGGCATGCCGAAATATTCTGTGATCCTGCTGCTGATCTCCACGGGCAGGGTGCCGCCGTCTTTCTTCTTCAGCTCGGACACGAACAGGATGTGGCCCCGGGCCTGGAACTGTTTTACCTCATCCGAAGGGAACATGGCCTCCGGGTGCACGGCGAGGTCGTAGAGCGTCTTGTGCATCAGTTCTTTCTTCGTATACCCGAGATAGCGGCTTGCGATCACGTTCGTCTCGAAGATCTTGCCATCAATGTCGTGGAGGATGATTGCATCGCTCGCACCGTCAAAGAGCGTCCGGTAGCGGAGTTCGGACTCGATGAGTTCGTCCTTCATGCGCTTGCTTGCCGTGACGTCCATCATCGAACAGACAATGAGCCCCTCTTTGGTGAGGGCGGCAGTGATCAGCACCCAGATCACGGTACGGTCCTTCTTCCGCAGGGCAACCTCCATCTCCGTGATCTTCTCCTCCTGCCGGATCTGTTTCATAAACCGGATCTCCTGTTCGCCATCAAACCAGAGTTCCGTAAACGACTGGCGGGCAAGTTCCTCAGGAGGATACCCGAGAATTTCTGCCGACTGCGTGTTGATCGTCCGGATCTTCTGGGTTTCGAGCTCGAAGGTGATGATCCCGGTCTGGGATGTCTCAAAGATGTCGCGGTACTTCCGCTCCTGGAGGGCCTGGCCGGAGAAGGCAGACAGGACGATCCCAAGCGAGACAAAGATGTAAAAGAATGCCATGCTCGCTACATACAGCTGGATGCTCCCGGACCCGTACAGGTACACGAGCCCGAGGAATATCCATCCAAGGAGTACCGTGAAGTACACCGAGTACCGCGGGCAGCAATAGGCGATAAAAAGGATTGGCAGGATGTAAAAATACGGGAAGATATCGAAGTACCCGTTTTTTAAAGAATATATTGAGACAAGAACGATCCCAACGGTAAGTAATGCCGTGATCGATAGCCAGAGCGTATGGTTTGTTGAAATGGTTCTCATACCACAATCAGACCTGCACTGAAGTATCCGCTTGTAGATAGTTCCGGGAATTTATTATATGTTGTGATGACTTTTGGTCATTTCAGATATTCGGCACCAGAGATATGCATTCATCATTGTGACGCTGTCTGGTGGTGCAGGCAGCCTGGGATCAATCCCGCGCCCGGATGATGAGCCATTCCTTGTCGCCGGCCTTTCTGAACCGTACAAGGACAAATTTCCCGGAGTACCGGGCACCGTGAAGGACCACTTCAATCCGGTCCCGTTCCCAGAGGGCCGGTGAATAGGTCCCGGTATCGGCGATCTTCACTTCTCCCGCACCGTATTCACCTTCCGGGATGGTGCCAGAAAACCCGATGTAATCAAGAGCATGGTCCTCCACCCCAATCCCAAGCCTCCGTTCACCAGGTTGTTCCGGGAGCCCTTTAGGAACAGCCCAGCTCACGAGGACACCCCCATGTTCGAGCCGGAAGTCGAAGTGGTGGTGCTTTGCGAAATGCTCATGCAGTACAAACCGGGGTTGTGGATCGCTCTTCATCTCGTTCTCCGCCGGTCGCGTTTATGCCAGGCAACGGTCTCCGCAAGCCCCCTGGCAGCAGCCGTGATGTCGGTCTGCGAGACAACCGCCGAGATGACCGCGATACCATCAGCCCCTGCACCGATCACCTGCCCGGCATTGTCAGGCCCAATCCCGCCGATGGCAATGATGGGAATACGGACTGCTGCCCGCATTTTCTTTAATAGCAAAAGGCCGTGACCGGGCCCGGCATCACTCTTGGAATTCGTGGAGAAAATGGGGCTGATGGCGACATAGTCAGCACCGGCCCGTTCGGCATCAACCGCTTCGTCCACCGAACCGACAGAGACGCCGATGATGAAGCCCGGCGGCGCGAGCTGGCGGGCGGTGTCGCACCGGAGGTCACCCTGCCCGAGATGCACGCCGTCCGCCCCGCAGGCAAACGCTATGTCAAGCCGGTCGTTCACGATGAAGAGTGCCCCGGCCTTCCGGGTAATGGCGTGGATCTCTCTTCCAATCAGGACAAGTTCCTTGAATGAACGGTCCTTGTCCCGGAGCTGGATGGCTGTTGCACCCCCGTCCACTGCACGCTCTGCGATCACCGCGTGCGGGAGTCCACCGGCAAGTGCCTCGTCCGTGATGACGTACAGGTCAAGGTTCATACATGAGGTTATACGGCTTTGATCCGGGCTGCCCGTGCAAGGTCATCGGGAGTGAGGGCTGCAAGTTCATCGAAGAGCATGGTCCTGAAACTGCCGGGACCGCGGGCAGCTGCTGCCGCACGTTCCCCGGCAATGCCGAAGGCGGCAAAGGCGGCTGCCGATGCAAGGACTCGGTCTTTCGACTCGGCACTAAAGACACCGGTCACGGATGCGGCCATGCAGCCGGTGCCGGAGATGCTGCCCATCATCGGGTGGCCGTTCTTGACAAGCAGCGTGTGCTTCCCATCAGTGACAATATCTGTTACACCGCTGATCGCCACGGTCAGGCCGGCAGCCTCTGCATATTCCTGTGCAATCGCAACAGGGTCACCGGAAAGCCCGTGGGAGTCCACGCCCCGCACTTTTGCTTCGGCACCGGCAAGCACGCCGATCTCGCCGGCATTGCCCTTGAGGACCGTGATGTCAAGCGTGTCCAGCAGCCTGCGGGCAGTCTTTGTCCGGTACTGCGTTGCACCGACACCCACCGGATCGAGGATCACCGGGATCTTCCGCTCATTTGCCATGCTGCCAGCCAGTTCCATGGACTCAATCTGCACCGGGTTGAGCGTCCCGATATTGAGGACCAGTACGCTTGCTATCGCGGCCATCTCCGCTACTTCGTCAGCCGCATCGGCCATGACCGGTGCGCCACCGGCGCAGAGGGTGATGTTGGCACAGTCATTGACCGTCACGTAGTTCGTGATGTGGTGGACGAGCGGGCGTTTCTCCCGGACAAGGGAGAAGAGATCGGCAATCTGTTGTTTCTTCATGGAAGTTTACACCTGACCGGGCTCATGCAGCCCGTTTGTGTGATGATAGTTGGCGATTCCTACATATTAAATCGTGATGAATAGGTCCGACACCGAAGCGCCCGTGTGCGCAAAAGGGAGGGGGCAGGCCTTACTTACCTTGTGATCTCTTCGATCGTGGCAAGGAAGAGGTCCGCTTCTTCTGTTGTATTGTAAGGCCCGATACTGGCCCGGACGGTTCCTTCCCTGAGACCCAGCCGGTCCATAAGAGGGATGCAGCAGTGGTGACCGGACCGTACCATGATGTCGGCCATCTCGTCAAGCCGCTGCGCAACCTCGTGCGGGTGCAGCCCCTCAATCGTAAAGGAGATTACCCCCACCCGGCGTTCGGGAGAGTCCGGAACATAGAGCCTGACACGGGAGTTCTGCGCCAGGCCGTTAATAATCCGCGTCGTGAGGGCCTGCTCGTGTTTCCGCACACGGTCCATGCCAAGCCGGGAGAGGTAGTCGACAGCAACACCGAGCCCGATTCCACCTGCGATATTGCCGGTACCGGCCTCGTACCGCTGGTACCCTTCTGACAGGGTATACTCCGGTCCATTCACGCTCTCAACAACACCGCCGCCCAGCAGGAGCGGTTCAATATCCGGCTCCTTCATCCAGAGCACGCCGGTGCCCGTGGGGCCGAGTATCTTGTGGCCGGAGAAGGCGGCATAGTCGCAGCCGAGTGCTGCCACATCGACCGGCATATGGGGTACGGTCTGGGCCATGTCCACCAGCAGGAGGGCGCCATAGTCGTGGCAGATCTTCGCGATCTCTGCAACGGGAGTAATCACCCCCAGCACGTTCGAGGCATGGGTGATTGCAACCAAACGGGTCCGGTCCGTGATTGCAGCTTCGAACGCGGCAAGGTCGAAGGAATAATCATCCTGCATATTCGAAATATCCACCGATACTCCCTGCCGTGCAAGGTGATACCAGGGCAGGAGGTTTGAGTGGTGTTCGAGGATGGTCGTGAGCACGCGGTCACCGGCCTTCCACGGGAATCCGTGCGCCACCATGTTAATGGACTCGGTTGTGCTCTTGGTGAAGACTGTGACACCTTCTTTTGCGCCAATGAACCCCGCCACTTTCTCATGGGCATGCCAGTAGCGCTGGGAGGCAATCTGGGTGAGGCGGTGGACGCCCCGCCCGACATTGGCCCGGTAGTTGCGCTCGAACTCGACATACGACTGAATCACCGGCTCGGGGGACAGGCTGGTGGCTGCATTGTCGAAGTACACAACCTCTGCAAGGAGCGGGAAATCCTTCCGCATCCCCTGCACGTCAAGACTGTCGCTCGCAGGTTCCTTCATCTCTTCCTTCATGGTTCTCCCTTTCCCGATATCAACCATCTCATGGTCCTTTTTTGCCGGATGGATTGCCTTGAGCGTGAAGTCCTCGTTGACCGCAATCCCCCGGTCCCGGCATACTTCACGCATCTTCTTCGGCAGCGCTTTCCACCGCCAGAGCCCCCAGCGGCAGTAGGCATCCGGCATACCTTTCTTCTCCGCCCACCGCTCAACGAATGTATCCCAGCGTTTCGCATAGTCTGGGTGGGATACGCGGATCTGCTCGTACTCGCTCTCCAGCATTGCCGGGCAGAGGTAGCAGCCGATCCGCTCGATGCCCTCTTCGTAGAGCGGGTTCATGGCTGCCTTCTGCCACCAGAGGAAGAGGAAGACCTCGAGCGCCCGCCAGTTCCGGATGGGGGATACATTGAGCTGGAGCGGGTTGTCGGGGTTCTGGCTCGTCTCGTTCAGGCTTGCGCGGTTCCAGGACTCGTACCACCGGTTGCCCTGGATCGTGACACAGGGTCCGACCTGTGCAAGGTAGAGCTTGAGCGGCCGGAGCTTCTGGAACTTGCAGCACCAGCGGTTGTCCTTGCCCGGAGGGCCGGCCTTCTCCACAGCCTGCCAGAAGTCCCCGGCACCGCTGACAATTTCGACACCCTGCGACTTCACGAACGCAATGGTCTCGGGAAACTCGAGGCCGGTATCGATGAAGAAGGCCTTTGTAACGCCTGCCTTCCGGGCAAGGTGGAGCACTGCCGTGCTGTCCTTGCCACCGGAGAACGAAACGTTTGCGGTCGGCCGGTCGGACATGTGGTGTTTTATGGCACGGATCGCGTTCCGCTCCAGGTTCTTGATGTGGTACCGGTTTTTCTCGATCACAACATCCCAGCCGGGGTCGGGGCGGGTGCGGGGTTCCACCGCGATGAGCTCCTTTACCTTGATTGAATTGTCTTTGACCGTGCCTGTCCCGTACCGGGCCTTGTATCTCACAATCACGGTCCCGTCGGGAACGGGCTTTGTCAGGGCAAGCCGTTTCCCGCCGATCCGCCCCTGCTCCTTCCGGGCATCAGTATGCGTATCAAGGTCCACTATGCCTTTTGTTGCATGGCGGACGATGAACGGCAGGGCTTCCGGGGTGAGATCGAGAACGAATTTCCGCTTGACCGGGTCGAATGTCAGCCAGCCAAAGCGTTCACCGTGCATGATCACGAGGTCGGCACGGTCGACCCCGCCGGTCTTGTTCAGGAGAAGGATCCTGGCAACCGGGACACTCCCGAACTGCTCCTGCACGAGCCGCTGGATCAGCGCACGGTCCGCAGAGAGGGCAGGGCGGAGTTCGTAGGGCTGGAGGAGCTCGATCTTCCTCCCCTCCCGGCCACAAGCACAGCTCTTTGCGATCAATGGGACGTTGCACTCATCGCACCAGTACAGCACCTTCTTGACCGGTGGTTCGCGCATCACACTAGACAAATGGGATCCGGCAGGAGATAAGAGAAGCGATGGCGGTCATCCTGCAATGGTAAAAAAAGTTATTCGAACTGCTTCACCGCATCCGGGAGGCAGGTGACAACCCCGCGGACCCCGGAGACCGTGAGCGTCATGAGAATGGCGTCCACAACTTCCTCCTTTGTGGCTCCCGCCGCTTTCGCCATGGGCACATGCGCCTTCACGGCCATCGGGTCGCCCATCGACGCCTTCATCGCAATATAGATGAGCTGTTTGGTCTTCTGGTCAAGCCCCTTCGATGCCACAAGCGACATGATCAGGCCGTTAAATGCTTCTGCAACTTCGGGCGCTTCCTGGTTGAATACTTCCATCGGGTTTGCCTGCATGATTATCAGCTCCATGGTCTTCTCCTGCCGTATATGAACCTGCGGGACGCAGGGTGAATCTGTCTCCCGTACGAGGTTGCCCACCGTCCGGCGGTTTCCCTGCATATTTCAAAAAGTATATGGTGTCATGAATCCTTTGGGAGAAATGGTGAGAGTACCATGGTGAAGCTGAACGCAGACATGAAAGAGGCATTCTCGAAGATGAAAGTCTACCCGGTTGCCACGGCATCCAAGGACGGGACCCCGAACGTGGTCCCCCTCGCGATGGTCGAACTCCACGATGACGAGACCATCTGGATCACGGACAACTTCATGAACAAGAGCCTGTCAAACCTCAGGACCAACCCGAAGGTCGCCATCTACATCTGGGGGCCGGAGATCAAGGGGTGCTTCCAGATCAAGGGCGTGACTGCCATCAAGAACAGCGGTGCGGAATACGAGGAGATGAAGGCCAGTGTCAACCGGAAGAGGCCGGAGCTCCCCGCACGCTCGCTGATTATCATGAAGATCACGGAAGTCTTCGAGTGCAAGCCCGGGCCAACCGCAGGTTCGAAACTCTTATGAGTATGAGAGGACATCAGTCCTCGAATACGAAAAGAAGATTCTAAATCTTTTTTGAAGTTTCTCACGGGCGCAAAACTCATCTAATCCTTTTTTGGTAAACCTGATATCCGGCCACTCCTCATCGGGCAGCCTTGAAAAAGTGATATTATTTCGCACCGGGCTTGGATCCCGGGGCGGCTGCAACCACGTTCAGTGCCTCGATGAGTTCCGGCAGGATCTCCGCAGGAATACCCATCACCATCTCGCCGTCCTCGATACCGGAGAACTTCCGCGATCCGTCGCACCCGAGCGAGAAATTGATCTTTCCGTTCAGGTAGGTCTGGGCGCAGGCATCGGCACAGACCGACTGGATGCCGGCAAACTCGGCTTCGATCCTCCCGCCTAAACGGAACAGGGTACTCTGGGAGAGCTTGAGCATGGCCCACGGGCTTGCAACAACAACCACGACCTGCGGGTCGAACGGCGCCTTCTCGAGCGGGGCATACATCGTGGCATAGGTGTCTCCGGTCCCGAGATGTGCGACACGGTCGATGGTCCGCTTGCAGGCAGCGGAGCTCTCGAACTTGCCGAGTTTGAAATAGAAGTCGCCATTCTTCAGCGTCTCGGTGATCTCCTTGAGACCGAGCGACCATGCCCCGCCATTGCATTCATGATTTTCTGCCGTGGAATAGAAGACTTTGCCTTCTTTCCGTGCAAGCCCGACCATCAAGCAGTGCCGGATCGTCTTGTCGAGTTTCTCCATGCCCGCAGGGATATCTTCCTTCTTTGTGGCGAACCGGAATGCAACCGGGGAGCCGGAGAGTTTTAAGAGTTTCTTGAGCGTATCGGCAGCTTCTGTATAGTTGATAGGAATCTTCACACCAGATGACATATCCACAAACACCATCCATCCGAGGGTTATCGGTATTTACACCATATCATGCCGACTACATAAACGTAGTGATAGGGCATGCAGTCGTTCCCGATCGTGATGTCCGGGACCGGGCAGGGATCGGCCCAGATAGCATTATTTTCCAAAAAGGCCACACTCCGTACAATAACCTGACCGGGCAGGGATCTGCCTGGTGACATTTTTGGTGAACGCATGGATTACACAGAGATAGTACGCGACGCCTTTGGCTATACACGCCAGGGCGTATTTGGGAACGGCGGCCGGTGGGCAAGGATGATCCTCGCACTCATCCTTCTCGCCATACCGATGAACGGGTATATAATGCGGATTTATCGCGGGGCAGAGACCGCGCCGGAGGTCGACCCGTGGGGGAGGTTATTCATTGACGGCCTGAAACTGATGGTCATTGCACTTGTATACTCGATCCCCATCATCATCCTCTGGCTGGCAACCTACGGGCCGCTGGTGGCAGAAGTCCTGTCGGGCCAGGTCGAAGCTGCCATGGCATCCTCGTGGGAACCAAATATCGCGCTCATGCTGCTCATGTATCTCGTGGAGTTCATCATAGCCCTGGTACTGCCGGTCGTCTCCATCCGGTTTGCACGGACCGGCCGCTTCTCCGATGCATTCCGGTTTAAGGAGATCAGCGAACATATCGGGAAGATCGGGTGGATCAACTATATCATCGGGATCGTTCTCGTTGCGATAATTGTCGCAGTCCCCGTCATGGTACTGTTCACGGTCATGCTCATCCTGAGCATCGTGCTGGCAGTCGCCATGGGATTTGGGTTTTTCCCGATCCTTGGCGTGGTAATCCTTGTATCCATGCTGTTCTTCCTCATTCTCTCGCCAATCTTCATGGTCTTCCAGGCCCGGTGCTGGACCAGGATCTATGACAGCACAACCATCACAGCAGCAGTGACAGAATAATTTTACTCCTTTTTTCGCTCGCAGACTCTCCGGACAGGGGCAACATGGCGTCACCTTACCCGTATGGAACGATCCGGCCAGGGAACACGAGTTTCTTTGTCTGCGGGTTCATGATATCCGTTGTCACTTCCCGCCACAGCCTGTTTTCTCTGACTGGCCACAGCATGAGCCCGCGTCCCCGCCGCAACTGCACTCAGTATCCATATCCTTTCCTCTCAGTGCCGCCCCGATCATCGCCCATGCACACCCGACGCCGCTCTGTACCTCGATAGCCTGTACCGGACAGTTCTTCGCACAGGCACCGCACTCCATGCAGGAAGCGGGGTTTGCGAGTTCTGCATGCTCATTTCCTTCGGCAAAGACCGCGTGCGGGCAGACCTGCGTGCAGCGCTTGCAGTTGATGCACCGGTCGGGGTCGTATTTCAGGCTGGTTTCTGAATAGGAGTCGAAGAATCCTGACGGATTCTTCTTCGCCTCAAGGTTCTGATGAACCTCTTCGGATTTAAACATCAGATCACTCCAAGCAGCCTGCTCACACCAAGAGTAATTCCCGCAACCGAACCGACCACGGCCATCACTGCCATAAGGGGGACGTACCGGAAGATCTCCTTTTTCACTCCGGTGCGGGAGGTGAAAGTCGTAGCCCCGGTAAAGTTCAGGGCACTATAGGCGACCACTGCCGGTATTACAAGAAGGGCCGTTGCAGCTCCCGCCGCATTCGCCCAGCCAGGCAGGAGAGGGTTAGTACCGAACACAACCGCGAAGGGGATGGCAACAACGCCACCCAGGATCAGGCCTTTTGTTGAGAAGTCCTGTGTCGGAATAAACAACAGCAGTGCAGGGAATAGCGCAGTCCCGGCAAGGACTGCTGACACAACGGCAAGCGCAGCAACCGGGCCGGCAAGTACCCAGAGAACCGCTGCCACGATGACCATCGGGAAGGCAACGTGGACAAACTCCACGGGGATCAGGATCAGCCGGTCCCAAAGCGGGAACTCCACCCGCCGCATAGCCGGGGTTGCTTTATGAGTCTTCAGGTACTCCGACAGGTCCCGTGCACGTACCGGGCCGAATTCCATAAGGAACTTTGACCTCCGCAATACTTCCGGCCACGAGATTCCCGGCGCCCCCAGCTGGGGAACGATGATCTTCCGGTGGCTGACGATATTTTCGAGACCGGATGACTGGATCCGGAGGACCAGCTCATCCGTCCCGAACGTCCCCTTCCCCGCAGCGCACCAGACATTGATCCCTTTCGTATCCAGCACCAGGATCCAGGCATCGAAACCTGCAAGCGCCGAGCGGAGGGCATCAAAGCTGAGTGTATAGTTCGCCGAGGCAAAGACCGGGGACTCGGTGCTTGGGTTCCCGAGCCGGTACAGGCCGGGAACAACGCGGTGGCTCTCGCGTTTCCAGCCCCAGCGGGCCGCAAAGTGGTCGAGCCGGTTGGCGGGGGTGATCGTGCTGTCTGTTGTCCGGATCTCTGCGGGTGAACGCACTGCAGCATCACAACCGCAGGACGGGGCCTGGGCAGATGCCGAACATGAACAGGCCGATGCGGCCGTATCTTTGGTTTCCATGGTATCCCCTTACTCGCGGCCCTGCTCACCCATCAGCGGCCCGAGCACATCCTTGACCATGCCGCTCAGGTTGTCCGCTTTCATCAGCGCAAGACAGCAGATGCTGCCGTCCTTCTCCCAGCTGATCAGCGCGAGCTTGTCACCGGTCCTGATCCCGGCTTTCTCCCTCACATCTTTTGGCAGCACCATCTGGCCGCGTTCGTCCACGCTCAGCACCGCCTCGACCCGGCAGCCCGGACGACACGTGCATGACGCTTCCCCTGAATTTTTTGTACTATCCGCTCCCTTTTTCGGAGACATGATGAAACCTCATTATTCTTGTGAAGTTTCAAACTATTTATACATTTCAGAAAAATCAGAATTTTCAACAATATGATTGGGATCAGCTGTTGTCACGGGCGCTCTGCTTCTTCTTCAGCCGTTCGATGAGTTCCAGCGCTTTCTGCTTTGCCGCACGCTCCTTGTCATCGGCCGGCTCGGCCCAGGGCTGCGTCACATTCCAGGTCAGCCTGCCGCTGAACGGGGGTTCGGGAAATGCACCCGGATCGGAGAGCATCTGTCCCCGGAACTCTACGGGTTTTTCCTGGAAACAGGACCAGACCGCTTTCCGGATCATGTTCTCATCCTGGAACTGGCAGTCCACAAGGGTCACCTGTTCCCGGAACCGGGTGATGAACTCCACCGGGACATTGTACAGGTACGCTGAAAGTCCCGATGTCCCGATAATGCGTTTCTTGTCATCGACACCGTTCCGGAACAACGCCTTGATCGCATCACCGGTCTTATGGCCTTCCGATTCCGGGCCGCCGAGAATGAGGTACCGGATGTTCGGGTTGGCTATGACATTACAGATGATCTTCTCGATCCCGATATTGGCGGTCTGCAGGGTACCGGAGAGCGCGGCGCCGGCTTCGACACCGGTCCGCACGAGTTTTTCGATCTCCGGAGGGATGGCTTCGGCATCATACGTGAGGATGATAACCACCGCGACCGGGGAATAATCGTTCCCCCGCAGGTATCGCCCCTCCTCTGGAGGATATTCCGGATGCGGGGGAATTTTCAGCATAACACGACACCGATCATCCTTTTTTAGCGCACAGGCGGGCTGCATGCTGCAGTGCCCGTTCCGCTGTACCATCTCTCTTTCAGCCAGAGAGAAACATTGACAAGACCAATCAGCACCGGCACCTCGACGAGCGGGCCGATGACCGTGGCAAATGCCACCGGGGAGGCAATGCCGAAGACGGCGATGGCAACAGCAATGGCAAGCTCGAAGTTATTGGAGGCCGCAGTAAACGAGAGCGAGGCCGACTTCCCGTAATCGATGCCAAGCCGCCAGGACATCCAGAAACTGGCAAAGAACATGATGATGAAGTACACGAGCAGCGGGATCGCGACCCTCACAACATCGAACGGGACGTTGACAATATACTCGCCCTTGAGCGAGAACATCACGATGATCGTGAAGAGCAGAGCAATGAGCGTGATCGGGGATATCTTCGTGATGAAGACCTGCTCGTACCACTCCTTTGACTTCACGCGGAGCAGGGTATACCGCGTGACCATGCCGGCAATGAACGGGATGCCGAGGTAGATAAAGACGCTCCCGGCGATCTGGAGGATGGTAATCGATACCGCGGAACCGGCCCCTATGCCGAGCAGCGGGGGCAGGTACGTGATGAAGAACCAGGCATAGACCGAGTAAAAGAAGACCTGAAATAGGGAATTCAGGCCCACGATGGTTGCGCAGTACTCGCAGTCGCCGCCCGCAAGGTCGTTCCAGACGATCACCATCGCGATGCACCGGGCGATCCCCACGAGGATGAGGCCGTACATGAAGAGCGGCTGGTCGCGGAGGAAGACAACGGCAAGGACGAACATCAGGACCGGGCCGACAATCCAGTTCTGGACAACGGAGAGGCCAAGGACTTTCGTATCCCGGAAGACATTCCTCAGCTCCTCGTACTTCACCTTCGCGAGCGGCGGGTACATCATCAGGATCAGGCCGATGGCGATGGGGATGGAGGTTGTCCCTACTGAGAGGCCGGTGATCACGGCCGGTACCGATGGCGCGAAATAGCCGATACCGATACCGACCGCCATGGCGAGGAAGATCCAGAGGGTCAGGTACCGGTCAAGAAAGGAGAGTTGTTTTACCTGCGTTTCCATACTTCATCACATCGTTATTTCCTGTTTACCCCAGTATCGCATTAAACAGGTAGCCCGTGAGCGTGAATGAAACAAACAGGATGACTGCAAAGATTGCGAGCAGCTTGATCTTGATCACTTTCCGCAGGATGACCATCTCCGGCAGCGAGAGCCCGATAACCGCCATCATGAAGGCGAGTGCTGTCCCGATCGCCATTCCCTTTGCCGTGAGGACTTCCATGATCGGGATCATCCCCGCTGCGTTCGAATAGAGCGGGATGCCGAGCAGCACTGCAACCGGGACGGCGAGCGGGTTGTCCGGGCCGGCAATCGTGACAAGGAAATCCGATGGGGCATACCCGTGGATTACGGCACCGATGGCGATACCGATGATGATGTAAGGCAGCACTTTCAGGGTAATGGCTTTCGACTCGCTGATCCCGAAATCGACCCGCTCCTTCCACGTCATCGTCTTGTCCGGCTGGTCGTGCATCCTGCACTTCCAGACAAAGTCCTCTACCTGACCCTCCATGTGGAGGCGCCCGATGATGATGCCCGCGACAATTGCGATGACGAGCCCGGACACAATGTAGATGAGTGCGATCTGCCAGCCGAACATAGCAAGGAGCATGGCGGCCGCGACCTCGTTGATGAGGGGCGATGCGATCAGGAACGAGAACGTGATGCCAAGCGGCACGCCGCTCTCGACAAAACCAATGAAGAGCGGGACTGCCGAGCAGGAGCAGAACGGCGTGGGGATGCCGAGGAGGGCGGCGAGCACGTTGCCGGCGCCCTCGGTGCGGCCTGCTACCCACTTCTTCACTTTCTGCGGCGTGATGAACGTCCGTACGATACCCACGGCAAAGACGATCACCGCGAGCAGCAGCGTGACCTTGATCGTGTCGTAGACAAAGAAGTTCACGGACGATGCAAGGGGGTTGCCCTGCACGAGCCCGAAGATTGTGTAGGTTACCCAGTCGGCAAATAATTGTAAATAGTCCTGCATGGTGTTATCCTCTTGTCATTTTCTGGTCGATGATCTTCTCCATCCCGTCGGCAAACTGCTTCACGCGTTCACCGACAGCGGGTGCCCTGGCGCTGATTGCATGGACCAGTTCCCGGATATGAATAAGACCGGACACTTCCTTGTCGCAGGTCTTCCCGAGCCGGGGTGCCCGGCAGAAGTGGCAGATCCGCAGACCATAGTGCTGGAGCTGTTCGGGACTGACTTGTGTCCCGGGCAGTTCCGCACTTGCTGCCACGGTCGAACCGCACGGGGATCCCCGGATCACCCTGATGTTTTCAACAGTCCCGTCGTCTCGGACAGTTACATCAAACAAAGGTTTCCCGAACACCTTTGCAAACTCATTGATCTCCGGCACCCAGGTATTGTCTTCGATCGAGCACATGGTCGGGGGTGCGATGATATTCTCGTTTATCTCCTTTGCCTGCCTGATGAAACCGGGGCCGAAACTGACCCCGAGGATCACCGGTTTCTGCTTCTCAATGATCGCGAGGGCAACATCCGGGTGGCGGACATAGGAGATATAAAGATCGCATTCCGGGAGCGAAAGCTCGATGTCATCAGCGATCGGGCTCTGAATAAAGGGAGCCACGATCCATTCCACCGGGAACTTCTCCTTTATGACCTCAAAGGCCCGGTCGCCAAATTTCCCATCGCTGACAACACCGATCTTCATTTCGGGTTCCCGTGATCCATGACAGCCCTGACCACTTTCTCGATCTCTTCATACTTCACATCCGCCATCCCGTTTTTCTCGATCCCGAGCTCAGTGGCGATGATGTGGACATCCGGCACAAGGCCGGCCGCGGTGAGTTTCTTCGTGGCACAGTGGTCCGTGCACCCGTCGATCACGATGAGCCGCTCTGCCCCTCCCGCATCCGTCTTTAGGGATTCTGCGGACTGTTTGCAGTTCATGCAGAGGAACATGCCAGGCTTTCGCTGCATTAAGAGCATTCCTGCCTGCGTGGTGAGTTTCCCGGTATTCGAGATGCCCGAACAGGTGACAATTGCGTACGTCATGGTGACATCGTCTCTTCAGCAGGTGTTACCACACCCGCAGCCGCACCCGCCGTCTTTTCCGCCGGCCTTCTTCGGTTCCGGGCAGGTCTTCCGGCCCGCACCCTTCCAGCACGCGTCCACGATCGTCTCGACATCGTCATTCGTGTAGGATTTGGAAGGACCCTTGGTGATGCCAAGCTCGGTCATGATGAGGTGCTGGCCCACCGGGACACCCTGTGCCTCAGCGATCTTCTGTGCGCAGAGCATCGGGCAGCCATCGAGGATGACCACCTCATCGACCTTCTTCGCATTCGCAACAAGTGATTCGGCACTGATTGCAAGCAGCGCTACGCAGGCGATACTGCCATAGCCCTCTTCTGTCAGCTGGAGCGCTGCAAGGTTCGTAAGCTGCCCGGTGTTAGCCTGCCCGGCACAGGGAAAGATGATCCGTTTCTGCTCGTTTGCTCCGCAGGAGCAGGTGGGTTGTTCTGCCATTTTTTCACTCCGTAAGCAGGGATTTGATCTCGTTCACGTCAGGCACCCGGCCTTCCGCAACAATCTCGCCATTGATGAAGAGCGCAGGAGTCATCATCACACCGCTCTCAACGATCGCATCCAGGTCTTCCACTTTCACCACTTTTGCAGGGAGTCCGAGATCCTTGACTGCCTGTTCGACGTTGGCAAAGAGCCGTTTGCACTTTGCACAGCCGGTTCCGAGTACTTCAATCTTTGTCATGATAATCACCAGACTCTGGTTTCAGATTTTTTTGTGCCTGTCTTTCAAGACACTGTTCCGGTATTCTTCGAGTACCGCCACGGCATAGCCCTCTTCAGCACCATTTGGCACGTAATTGTAGATTTTGATCTTCTTCATCAGTGCTTCGCGTATGCCGGCATCGCTTGCGGGGCTCTGTTCCTTTACCGCGGCAATGCTCTCATCCAGCATCGTGATACCGGTCATAATCCCGTTGACCGGGATCTGGCGGATGCGGCGGAGGGCATCAGCGGCACAGCAGGGAATGTTGTCGTTCTTCATGGTCACCACCCAAGATTTCCGAAGACGAACCCGGCAAGGGTCGAGAAGACGATGACAAGGCCGGCATACACGAGCGTCTTCTTCCCGCCGATGATCCGGTAAATGACGAGCAGGCTCGGGAGGCTGATGCTTGGCCCGGTCAGGAGCAGCGCAAGGGCCGGGCCCTTTGCCATGGACCCGGTGAGGTAGCCGAGCGTTGTCCCGATAACCGGCACTTCAAGCAGGGTGGGCATGTAGAGGATCGCCCCCACGATTGCCGCAAGGAAGTTTGCGGTAAGCGAGTTGTCGCCAATGAACGGCCTGAAAGTCTCGGGCGGGAGGAAGAACGCCAGTACTCCGAGGAGGAATGTCCCGATGATGAGGATCGGGAAGATCTTCTTTGTTAAGTCCCAGATCTCGTACCCCCAGTCAGTCACCTCGTCCCGGGTAAAGTAGAAGATTAAGAGGAAAGCCACCGCCATCGAGAGGAAGTACACGATCAGGAGCCGGTAGAATACATCGAGCGCCGATGTCCCGACAAGGAGGATCGCAACCAGGAAGACAAAGAACGCGGGAACGACCCAGCATGGCCGGGTATCCTCCTTTGTCATTACGGCCCGGCGGGCAGCTGCATGGGTCTTTGTCGTATCTTCGTCATGGGCCGGGAAGAGACTCATCATGATGAGCCCAATCAGGATGGAAAGTATGATTGCCGCCACGGCCCGGGCAAGGCCGAGATCGAGCCCGAGCACCTGTGCCGTGTACACGATGGCAAGGATGTTGATGGCCGGTCCCGCGTACAGGAACGTGATCGCGGGCCCGAGACCGCTGCCTTTCTTTAAGATACCGGCAAACATCGGCAGGATCGTGCAGCTGCAGACCGCAAGCACGATTCCCGAGACGGAAGCGATCCCGTAGGAGGTGGTCTTCTTCGTCTCCGGGCTGAAGTATTTCAGGATCGCGTCTTTCCTGATGAACGATGCAATTGCGCCGGCGATGAAGAACGCCGGGATGAGGCAGGTGACCACGTGCTGCGAGAGATATGCAAAGAGGGTCTCCCAGCCGAGCAGGAGCGAGCCGATTACAGGATCTGTCATTGAAGTACCTCACACTAACGGGGGTGAAAATGTGGCCAGCAGGAGCATCCCCTTCGCTCCTGCATCGATGCGGTGCACCCGGTCCGCGGGCATGATGCCCAGGATTCCCGGCGCGTACTGCAGTTCTTTTCCTTCGAGCCGGCTGGTCCCGCTCCCTGAAATCACGTCATGGATCTCGACCTGCCCGGGGTGCATGTGATCGCCGATGGAGCACCCGGGATCGATCCTGACATGGTGGAGGCTCATGCGCCCGCCGGTCTCGCTGCCGGTGACCAAGTGCCGCAGGGAGACACCGGGAAACTTCGGGTGCGGGTTCCAGGTCAGGGTATCCACGACCCGTGCCGGGTCCTGGCCGTCAACGCGGGAATGTCCTGCGGGAGTGGTGCCGCACATCGTTATGCTCCCTATCCCCTCTTTACTGCATCGACAACCGTCTGCACGTCACGTTCCGCAAAGACCGGTCCCGGGGTCTTGGCAATACCGAGGTCCGTGACCAGGACATACCGGTCGATCGCAAGTCCCTTATCCGTCAGGATCTTCTTTGCGCAGGCAACCGGGCAGCCGTCGATGACAACCCGTTCGTCCGCTGCCATTCCCATGCCCGTGAATTTCTCAATACCGCCGCCCACACCTGCAAGGCACGAGCCCCCGCCATAGCCTTCCACAGTCAGCTGGCACGCGGCCGCGTTTGTCAGCTGCCCGACATTCGATCCAAGCCCCGAGCAGGCATAGATGATCCGGTTCTTTCCTTCTGCCCCGCAGGATGGTTGTTGTGCGTTCATGATCGTCCAATTCATTTCAAATTTTGTTGAATTAATGTGAACAGGGCAAGGTTATATGTCTTATCATTTCAGATTAATTTGAAATGAAGCGCGTGAGCTGTGCCTGCTGTGAGCCTGAAGGTAAAAACGAGGCCGGGGGAAAGGATCTGGATATCCCTGAGCAGATCCAGAAGGAACTCGACGCCATCGGGGGATTCGAGGCCCTTGCCGGGCGCGTTCCCGATGCCGCCCATCTTGAAGAGAAGAGCCGGATCTACCACGCGCTCTCCGACCCGCTGCGGCTCACCATCCTCTACCTCATCCGCGACCAGCCGCTCTGCGTCTGCGTCATCAACCGCTTCACGCGCCTCTCCGGATCGAAACTCTCCTACCACCTGAATATCTTAAAAGAGATCGGACTTATCGAAGGGGAATACCACGGCAACTGGATCATCTACTCGCTGACGGATACCGGACGGGAATTTCTCCGGTAACCGGACTGTTTTTACTCAGGCACCGCAGTTGCGATCTTCCGGATCACCGGGGCGACTGTCTCGTTCAGCCAGTAGATTGTACGGTTCGGACGGGTGCACTGTGAAGCGCTCCGGTGGTTGCGGACGTTGAAGGGGGGTCAGCCCCGCTTCGTACCCGTCACCATGTAGAAGGTCAGCGAGCTGAAGAACTGGCCGGCTTCATCGGCCAGCACCTGCGCATCTGACCATGTCTCTGTTTCGCGGGAACTGACAATGCCGGCCCCGACCGCAAGAGAGACCGTGGTCTCAAGGTCGAAGATTTTCCGGGCGAGCGGCAGGTTGGTGATCACCAGGTTCATGGGTTCTGCCGATACCTCCGAGAGCCCGGCTGTCCGGAATGCGCCATACAGGGACCGGCCGGCCCAGCCGGATGGTATACGGTCGCACCAGAAGTTCAGGATCCGGCGGGTAACCTCTCGTTCACCCGGCCAGAGGGCGAAGGTCTCCCAGTCCGGTTCAAAGACCACGATCTTGCCGGTGGGCCGGGTCACCCGCGCCATCTCCCGGACAACCGTAGCAGGATCTGTCGTATGCTGGAGTACACGGTCTGCCCGGGCGGCATCGAACATATCATCGGAAAACGCCAGATACGATGCATCACACAGCACGTAATGGGGAGACGGGATGCCGGTACAGTCCCGCGTCCGCGCCGAGGCAAGCATGGTGCTGCTCACATCAATGCCGGTTACCCTGCCTTCCGGCCCGGTCATGCCTGCAAGGATTATCGCATCAACACCGTTCCCGCAACCGATCTCAAGCACCGACGCACCGGGCCGGATCCCGAGTTTCCGGTAGCTCTGGCGTTTGCATTCCTGGAAAAACGGCATAGAGTGGATTAGATCGAGATATGTGACAAAGGAGCAGGCATCTCCTGTGCCGTCAACAGCGGCAAACCCGGAAGCGAACGAGTCCATGGTATTCACGAATGATTTTTTTTCTATCATATGTTGCTGCTGTCGCTATTTCAAAATTTATCTGCAGGGACGGATTCACGCGGATTGAACCGGGTTAACGGAAGGCAGGGAAGGGAGAATAGTATACCCCCGTTTCATTTCGGTCAGGAAAATTGGTAACAACAAAAAGGGTTTATAGCGTGAGCCCAATATGGAGGATACTGAGTGGTGCATCCAGTTACGTTCAGTTTCTGTTCATAAAACCCGGAAATTTCCGCACTGCTCGATCCTTGCTCCCTTAAGAGCAGAGCACAACCCCCAATAACGAGGTACAAAAATGAAACCCAAGTACGTTACATCAATTTCCGAGCTTGACAACCTTGTCGGGCTCGACTCTAAAGAGAGGGAGGAGATGGAGACGGTGACGGACATCTTCCCGTTCCGCTCCAATGATTATTATCTCTCTCTCATCGACTGGAAAGACAGGCACGACCCGATACGGCGGATTGTCATTCCCGACACCCGGGAACTCAAAACCGGGGGATCCGCCGATCCTTCGTGCGAGAAAGATTATACCAAAAAACCCGGCCTACAACACAAATATGACCAGACCGGCCTTTTACTCCTCACCGATGTCTGCGGCGGCATCTGCCGTTTCTGTTTCCGCAAACGCCTGTTCATGTCATGCGAACGCGAGACGATCCGGGACGTCTCGGAGAGTATCGGATATATCCGCGAGCACACGGAAATCACAAACGTCCTCGTGACCGGGGGGGACCCGCTGATGCTCGAAACCCGGCAGCTCGAGTCCGTCCTCCGCGAGCTCCGGGAGATCCCGCATGTCAATATCATCCGTATTGGCAGCAAGATGCTGGCGTACAACCCCTGGCGGATCCTGAACGATCCGGAACTCCTGTCCGTTCTCTCGCGGTACAGCACACCGGAAAAACGTATCTACCTGATGGCACATTTCAACCATCCCCGCGAGCTGACCGGGGTATCGATACAGGCAGCAGAAGCACTCCGGAAAGCCGGTGTTGTCGTTGTCAACCAGACACCCATCTTAAACGGCATCAACAACAACCCGGATACCTTAACCTCGCTCTTCCGCAAGGTCTCCTTTGCCGGCATCTCGCCCTACTATGTCTTCCAGTGCCGGCCGACCACCGGCAACCACCTCTTCCAGGTGCCGGTCGAGCAGTCCTACGATATGCTCCAGAAATCCTGGCAGGCCTGCTCGGGGCTCGCAAAACGGGCACGGTTCGTCATGTCCCATGCAACGGGTAAGATTGAGGTGGTCGGCAAGACCGCCGGACACGTCTTTATGCGGTACCACCAGGCCGCAGACAACAGCAATATCGGGAAGTTCATGATCTTCCGGACAAACCCGCTGGCCCGGTGGTTCGATGATTACTCCCATCTGCAGACGGATATTGAACCGGAGAAGGTGTGGTTGTTTAAAAAAGAGAGATCGACAAAAATGAATATCTGCAGTCTTGGTAAAACGAGCATGGCCGATCCCTGTTTCGAGCAATCCTGATGGGGTGACTGGTATTCTGTAATGCCTGCCGGTCCGGGGGTAATCCCGGACAACACCAATATATGTGGATCACGCGAGAGAATAATTGACTTAAACCGCAGTGCAGATGGAGGACATGATATGCAGGGAAAGATCACCAGGCTACCCGCAGGCACGGAAGGTGCCTGAATGTATGAGAACTATTTCTACGCTGCCATCACGGTTGTCGTTGGACTGATTGTTGCCGGCATTGCGTATGGCATTATCCGGTGGCTGAAGAAGCGGGCGGAGAAGACCGCGTCCTCACTGGATGACATTATCCTCATGGCTGTCGGAACCCCCCTCGTGATCTGGATCATTCTCCTGTCGGTCTATATCGCACTGACACAGTACCATCTTGTTCCCCTGACACTTGGCGAGTTCAGCACCGGCCAGATCATCAATGCCGTATTCATCGTCCTTGCGGCATGGGCTATCTCGGTCTTTCTGACCAATCTTATCCGGACATACGGGACCGTGATCGGCGAAAAGACTGACGTTGACCTTGACCGGGTCATCCCGATCATCCTGATGACGGTACGGTACCTGATCTGGTTCGTGGCATTCGTTCTCCTCCTCAAGAATTTCGAGATTGATATCACTGCCCTGCTTGCGGCTGCAGGTATCGCGGGTATTGCCATTGCCCTTGCGGCACAGGATATCATCGGCAATTTCTTTGGCGGGATCATCATTGCCATCGACAAGCCGTTCAGGATAGGCGACCGCGTCAAGGTGGATACATTCTTCGGGGACATCATGGCTCTTGGCCCCCGCAGCACCCGTATCAGGACACTGGATAACCAGGTTATAACAATCCCCAACTCCACCATCACCTCGAGCGTGGTCATCAACTTTTCCACACCCGATCCAACCCTGAAAGTCCGGATCCCGTTCTCCGTTGCCTATAGTTCCGACCTCAACAAAGTGATGGAGGTCCTTCTTGCCATTGCCCGTGAGGCCGCGGTGAAGACACCATGGGTCATGACGGATCCCGCACCTTCGGTTTATTTCCTGGAGTTCGGGGAATCGGGTATCAGCGGGCAGCTCCTTCTCTGGACAAACAATTATGATTATTCATGGGATGTCCAGGACTGGATGATCAAGCAGATCTCCCGCAGGTTCAAAGAAGAGAAGATCGAGATCCCGTTCCCACAGGTCGATGTCTGGATGAGGAAGCCGGAAGCAGGCTGATACCCAGGGAAACGGGAACTCCTCATTGCGTTGCCGTCAGGGTCGGATTATTATGGAGGTTCAAAGAACATTCAGAACAGGATAAAAACCCGGAAGGAGTGAGGAGATGACAGATACGACACACGGTAGGAAAACCGGAACGGATACCGGCCTGCAGGCGGCATGGCGATGCGCCGTCTGTGGCTTTGTCTTCACGGGGGAAACGCCCCCCAAGAGTTGTCCGGTCTGCCACAGCCCGTCACAGGAATTTGTGGCGGAACAGGAGCGTGCCAGGCTCACGTACGATGGCGAAGAACCCTTCGATGTCCTGCTGATCAACGGCAGCACTCACCGGGCAGGCAATACCGGTTACATGGCAGACCTTGCCGAGGAGGTGCTCCGTGAACGCGGCGTGAGTTACCGCCGGTTCAACCTGACGGAGCATCACATCGATTACTGCTGGTGCTGTTACGCTGTCCGGGCAGGGTCGTGTACCTACCCCTGCCGGAACACGACTGATGACATGCCGGCGTTCCACCAGATGCTTGCCGCGTCGAAAGCGGTCATTGTTGCATCCCCGATCAACTGGAACGCCATGTCAGCCCGGCTCAAGACCTTTCTCGACCGGACAACCTGCATGGAGAACCTCTACCACCTCAAAAAGCCCGGGCTGACCGAGGGCAAGGTTGCCGGGGTCCTTGTCAATGGCCACGAGGACGGTGCCATCAAGACGGCGATGGACATCTGGCTCAATTTTGAGCAGATGGGGTACGTGCTTGCCCCGTTCGGCATCGGCTTTCGGACGCACGGTTCACAGTTCAACAGCAGCACGGACCGGGAATTCTTCCGGAGCGACGAACTTGTCCTTCACCAGGTAAAAGGCGTGGTGAACAATGTCATCGAGATGGTGCAGCTCGGTATCGAGGAGAAACTGAAAGGGAAACTGGTACCGGTCACGGAATGACTGTATCACCAACAACCCGGACACGGGGGAGTAACCATGGAACGCTGGTCGTCACACGCGGTCTTCATCCTCGCGGCCATCGGTGCTGCAGTGGGGATCGGCAATATCTGGAGGTTCCCCGCCATGCTCGGCCAGAACGGCGGGGGTGCATTCCTCATCCCGTACCTTATCGCGGTCTTCATCTTTGCCGTGCCCCTGATGGTCCTGGAGATCACGATGGGCCGCCATTTCCGTGGGACCATGGTGCACGCGTTCCGGTCGGTGCGACAGCATTTCCGCATCCTCGGGTGGCTGATCTGCGCCATCATATTCCTGATTCTTAGTTATTATCTTGTCATCACCGGATGGACCCTTGCGTATACACTCTTTTCCGCAACCGGTTCCACAACGAGCTTTGCCGGGTTTACCGGATCGTACCTGCCGGTTCTCTTCACGATTGTTGCCGTCGTCCTGACCGGATTGGTTGTTGCAGCAGGGGTCAGAGCGGGGATCGAACGGATCTCGATCCTGATGGTCCCGGTCATCGTTATCGCACTTATAATCATGGTGCTCTACTGCACGACACTATCGGGGTTCCATGACGGGATCCGGTTCATGTTCACCCCGGACTTCTCGGTCCTTACCCATGCGGACATCTGGGTTGCAGCGTTCGGGCAGGCATTCTTCTCGCTCTCGGTCGGGGAAGGGATCCTCCTCACGTATGGCACGTACATGGCAAAAGAACAGGACATTGCCCGTTCGACACTCATCATCAGCATCGCCGATGTCTCGGTTGCACTCCTCGCCGGCCTGGTCATCTTTCCTGTGGTATTCTCGTTCGGGCTCTCGCCAACCGCAGGGACGGAACTCGCGTTTACCACCCTTCCCCTCGCATTCTCGCTCCTGCCCGCGGGGCAGCTTATTGCCGTTGCCTTCTTCATCGTGCTCTTCTTTGCCGCCTTTACTTCGGCCGTCGCGATGCTCGAGGTCTGCATTACTTCCGTGCAGGAGGCGGCCGGGTGGAGCCGGAAACGGACCACCGTTCTCATGACCGGCATCCTGCTTGTCGTAAGCCTGGTCCCGGCACTCAGTTTCAGCGCCGCACACCTGTCCATTGGGGGAATTCCCGTACTCGACTTTATGGATGAGACCCTCGGGACACTCGGCCTCCACCTTGCCGCAGCCATCCTTGCCATTGCCTTCACCTGGTTCCTGCCCCGCAGCATTTTTGAATCGGAGAATGGCAGGGTGACAGCCCTGAACCGGCTGGTCTTCTTCCTCTGCAAATACATGATCCCCGCAGTACTCATCATCACGATCGGGGTGCACCTTATCTCAGGGTCCGTGATGCCCGATGCCACGTATATTGCCGGGGCACATTACCTGAACGCGGGGCTCCAGACGGGAGGGGTCGCGACATTCCTGATCGCGATCCTTGTGATGGTGATCCTGATCGATGCGATAAAAAAATGACGCATGTCTGCCTCGCAACTATCTTGAAAAAAAAATTATTTTCTCTGACTCGGATGCGTGCCCTCAGCGCACGGGATGCAGACGCATTTCCCGTCAACCTTCCGGGTCTTTGCATCGGCAACCGACTCGCCGCAGCATTCGCAGGTGACTGAGGCAAAGATCCGGGCCTTCTTCGGGGCTTCCATCGTGATTGATTCAATCTTCATGATCTTCTCAGCGGGTGCGTGCAGGAGATCTACTGTTGCCTTGTGCATCAGCTCGTGGAACAGTTCCTCTTCCATTTCGGTCGCATTTCCCGAGAAGACCTTCTTCCGCAGACCTGCAATGTCCCCGGTCTCGGTTGCTTCGTTCCGGTGGAACGTGATGCGGACTGCCTTCCCGTCTTTCCGGTTAAAGAACGTGAACGCGTGCTTGCCATAATCGTGAACGATAAGGTTGCCCTTGCCGGCTGTTGTCCCGGCAATGACCTGAATCGCGTCGACACCACAGGCATCGGTCTCGCAGATGGCTACGAGGTCCTCGTCCTCCGGGCGCGAGACACCAAGCGCCTCCATGGCGGCAGTTGCCGCACGGTACCCGGATGCAAGGCCCGGGCAGGAGTGGCCGTGGAAACGGACGCAATCGTCGAACGTTACAGCATGGGGGACATCGTGATGGTGGTGGTGCCCATGATCATGGTTATGGTCGTGCATGGTTCTCTCTCCTATGTGATTATACGGGCGCCAGGGATGACGCACTGATCAGAAGGGTTGCGATCATTTCAACTACAATTGATTTTTCATACGATTATACATTTTATTAAAAATGAGTGCTATTAAAGTATGATCATCTGCTCTTTGGTATGTAATATTTAAAAAAATGTAAAAATAGTGTGATGAAAAGTTCAATCATTTATCATCTCTCATATTCCTGTAATGGTACCCCGGAGGCCGCGATCTCCAAGAATATGGGAGATTTCTCTGTAAACGTGAGAATCCTGATCTTCCCGAAAACAGCAGGGGAATGTTGAGGGTCATAAGACCTTCTTTGTCTGCTCGTTCTTGTCGAATGCATCCAGCACGGCGTCCGTGTCCGCCTTCATGGCGTACCGGATGAGCCGGGGCAGGAATCGAAGAACGCTTTCGCGTTCTTCTCCACCTTCGGATCCTTACGAACCCTCAGGAATACAAACAGCGGCAGGAACATGACACTTGCGCCGATGAACGCAAGCGAGAGTTCCGTCCATCCGGCAAACCATATTCCTGCAGGGACCGCGATGATCCCCGCAAGGAGGCATGCCATGAAGACCTCCCCGAGGCCGAACCATGTCCGGTATCCGGCAGGGTCGGCCTGCATATCTTCGTCTGTCAGCTTTCCGGGATCGAACATGCCGATCGCGGGGAGCACGCCCCAGCAGAAGGTGCGGAGCGGATTGGTGAGGGGTGGTGACATTACCATTCTCCTCCGAGAAAATGGCAAGGGGGGATGACCCCCTGCTATCATCTGCGGGATCAGGCGAGTGCCGTTACCCCGTCTGACCAGGTCTCGATGACGGTGCGGATGGCGTCATCCTCATACGAGGAGATGGTCACCTGCTTGCGGGAGAGGTTCACGAAGTACAGTTCCCCGTTGGGATCGTGGCACTTCAGGGTTACCGAGAACGTGTCATTCTCTTCATCGTGGACCGGTGTGCCACCGTGCGCCGTGTTGTTGGCGGTGTTGGCAACCACCGCGGCGATCCCGGCGGTGAAGCCGGCCATCGTGTTGTAACTCTCGGAACCATTCCCGATGGTCTTCGCATCTTCGTCCTGGTACACGAATTTTGCCGTGTACGTCTCCCTGGACTTTTCTACGGGCGGGTGGTTGACGCCCGAGCTCATATACGATACACACCCGAACGGGTTGCTTGTGATTATCGTCTGGACGAGGGTGTTGAACGCACTGACGTCCGCGATCGGGTTCGCGAGCTTGCGGACCGCACTCTTGATGTTGGTTTTCTGGACATAGTCTGCCATTTTTTTAATTCCTCCATACTTGCTGTTCTGACTGGTCCATCAGAAAGGTGAGGGGACACTTTCGTGTTTCCTCACCTCCGCGAGGTTTTTTTAATCCCGCGGGCCAGGAAGAGGAGAAGAATTCGAAGAATTCTTCGACCTGATCGAGGTTCGTCTGAACGTCTTTTTCTGCTTTCGTCCTCGGGCGCCCTTGGACAGTTCGAAGAATGGCTCCACCATCCTTTTCATGCCCCCGGGGTCCTGCAGGACCCCTTGGACATACAGCATTGAGCAGGGGGATATAACGGGTTCCACGCGGAACACCAATCTGCGCCTTATCCGAGCCCGGTTGCGTGAACCGGAAGAGGAGCGGTACGCGATTTCTGTACCGCGTTCCCTGCACAACCGGTTTTGCAATCCGCCATTTCTTCACGTTTCTTCTGCCACCCGTTCTGCATGGTCCCGACATTCCAGATACCGCCACGGAAGACCCGGTACCGGAGGAGCCCGGCAACCCGCGAGAAGAGCCAGAACTGGATGTTGTCGGCATCCGAGTTCCAGTACGGCTGGAGTGCCAGCACTTCACGCGAGTGGTAGGCCCGTACCCCGGCGGCATTCATCACCGGTTCCCGGGGGCGGATCACGAGGATCGAGAGCACCTCCCGGCCCTTGTGGGCGATCAGGTTGAACGGGACATCAGCTTCAGCGACTATTCCGACAATGTATCCCCATTCTTTGAGGATGCGGGCCGCTTCTCTCACGCCGTAGGTTACGTTCCTCCCGGTCGGCTTCCCGGTCTTTGCCGGTTTCGTCCGGTCCACATAGGACTTTCCGCCCCCATGGCTCTTCTTTGCCTTCACGGTACAGCGACGTTCTTTCGTTACTCTCCGGGTTGTCCGGCCGGCACACCCGGCACCGGTCGGAACCTGGCCCGGTTCTTCGTTCTCTTTATCGTCTGCATAATTTCCAGTCATGTTAATTCCTCTCTTTGTTTGTTCCCCGGTATGTTTTCCCGAGAAATCGCCAGAGCCGTTGCTCGTCAGGCAGTATATCTGAGTGGTGCAGGCCGGGATATGCCCCATACGGGCCGGTGTACCGGATATATTGATGGTTATTCAGCCAATAGTCCGGCCGGAGTACATACCAGCGTCCTGCAGAAACTGCATGGATCTCCCGTCTTCAGAACGGAAACAACCGGCACACCCGCACGCGAACCACCCCTATCCTCATACTACCGATCGCTCGGCAGGGGTGACGTGCGGGTGCACGGGCAGTCCATTCCCGGACGGGGTCAACGGCGCAGGCCGGTGTCCGCCAGGAAAACAGTTCCGGTCGGGGGAGAAAAGAATCGCTCCCCGAAACCGGAGATACTCTCCCACAATGCTTGAACAGGTATGCCGGGTACGTCTGCGGGATCTGGTCCACAAGCCCTTATTCCTGCGCCGGAGGTTGTCGAAACATTTGCAGGTGTCACATCCAAACCAGGACCTTCGCAGGCAGTTCTTCCGGCATTCCATGTCTTCTGTGCAGCGTGCGCCACACACACGAGAATCACCTGCATGAGCAGTAACCTTGCTATGCATTCCGCTTCCCGCGGCGAGTGAGTGAGCCGCCGGAGGTTCGTCATAACGAGGTGATGTAATTCGCGTGGCATTGTGATTATATTTTGTTAACTAATATTTGTATATATATTAGTTGGTGGATGCGAGAATTTTGGGAGTTATATGTGCCCGCGTGTGTAAGTCGGGACTCTTATTAGGGCTGGATTGGGGGGAATCGGCAGGTTAGGGGAATGAACCACGCAGGGGGAGTGTATTCCCCACCCCCTCCTACCATCCATCAACATCCACCCCCATTTTCCACCCCCCTCACGTCGGGCACCACACACCACAACACCAAAACCGGAGGGGGGTAGTCACCCCTCCCTCAACAGGAGGCACCCCCCACCACCCCACTTTAAAATCCGGAGGGGGGGTCCCCCTACCCACCCCTCCATGGCCCGTAGGGGTACCCACCCCCCCTTGCCTGCATGACCAATCGTGATAGTTCCACTTGAATTTCCGACGGAACAGGGATTTTCCGGCCCTTCAGGGAAAATGGGCAGAGTGGGATACCCACCCCTCCCCTCAGTGGTGGGGGGGTCCTTGGTGCCGGGTCCGGCCCGGCAAAAGGGGAGGGGTGGGTACCCCCCTCCGGGAGTGCACCCGTTTGAGGAGGAAAAAGGAAATTTTCGTTCAGTGCCTGCGTACAACGACGAAAGCTACTGCACCGAGGCCAATCAGTGCAATGAGTGCACCGAAACCGGGTGAGGGCTTGGTCGTTGCAACAGGTGCTGTGGTAACAACTGCGGGAGCAGTGGTTGTAACCCCTGCGG
>Ga0265297_10001065_pt1 | contig 68356 bp, 58 predicted proteins | sample Munlanlwell13791_FD_192502 | JGI IMG/M metagenome (GOLD analysis project Ga0265297, IMG submission 192502) | Leachate microbial communities from a municipal landfill in Southern Ontario, Canada - Leachate well 137-91 | ecosystem: Engineered > Solid waste > Landfill > Unclassified | place... | reverse complement strand
AAGTAGAGGCCAAGTACCGGACCCAAGCGGTAGACGCGCCATTAGGCGTAGACGACCACAAGTAGAGGTACCAGCCAAGATCGTAGTAGGAACCATCGGTATCGCGGTAGCCGGAGAGCTTACCGCCAAAACCGGCCAAATCATCGCCCGCCCCGCCACTACTTCCTTGGCCGATTGCTTTTAAGGACTTACCAACGCCATTAGGCAAACCGTCATCGCCACCATTATTGTCCGCGCACCGCCGCCAGCCCGCGACACTAAAATCGCAAGGATATTGACTATTTGAACTGGCAATAATGCCGAGAACAGTTTTTTCTAATTTATTATACTCGCCGTCGGTCGGAATATGCCAGCCTTTAGGACAGATGCCCCGCGCTCCGGGTACTAAGGAGCCGCGCATCGCCTCGTTCCAATTATAGAGGCCGCCGTAGAGGGTACAATTAGCAGTGCTGTTACTATAGCACCATTTTTCTATGACATTGTTGGCCGTATTTGGTTCGGTCGCGCCCGAAACCAGCATCGTCCCGATATTAATATTTTCCGCCATCCAGCATTGCCCGCCGATTTGCACCGTGCCATAAGTTTGACCGGCATCATCGGTCATGAGACCGCAATTTTTTTGGTTAATCCAGCGCGTCCCGTCGCAGACATAACTTTGGCGCGAAGTCGCATTATAGCGGAAAGCGCCGCTATGGTTGGCGTCGCAAGTGTCACTAGTGTCGCCAAGTTTGAGAGCGCCGTTAATGTCTAATTTAACAAAGGGGTTTGTTGTTCCAATTCCGACGTTGCCGGAACTATCAATTCCCCCTAATCCTGTTCCTGCTGAATTTTGCCACTGGAATAAATTACCTGTCTGTCCTGATAAGCCTCGAACAGCCATGACTATACCACCAGTTGCAGCAGCATTAGGACTTGTAAATAAATTAGTTGGCGCAGAACCTGAAGGTGTATATTGAGCTTGCCAAAAATTAGAACCATTTGATGCACCAAGAGCAAATTGACCAGAAGCAGGAATGTACATACGCCAACTCGTAACACTATTAATTAATGCAATTCCTTTCGTAACACCATAAGTAGTTCCAGAATCACTAATTTCTAATAATGAACTCGGATTCGTTGTTCCAATCCCCACATTCCCGCTCGTATTTGTTTTATAGACTTCAGTTCCGTTCTGCGTCCAGCCAGAAGAGGCGGATCCGACTGCCGCCCAAGAAGCCTTACATTCCCCACCGATACAAAGTCCCGTGCCGTTAACCGTGCTGTTAGAATTAATTGCGCCGACAACATCTAGGGCCGCACCCGGAGCGGTTTTGACAATCCCGACGTTGCCACCTGAGGTAATTCTCATTTTTTCTGTTAAGCTACCCGTCGGATTTCCTGTTGTACTAAAAGCAAGAGACTTATTAGATGTCCCGGAAGGGTTATCAAAACGCATTATAATATTTCCATAAACACTCCCTCCGCCATTTGCATAATTACCAAATCCTAAACCTGTCCAATCTCCATTGCTACTAACTGCTGTTGATTGTAAAATCGCTGCATAATTATTATTTTCCGCTTTTATTGTTAATTTTGCCCCTGGATCAGTCATCCCGATGCCGACGTTACCTGTTCCTAAAATTCTTACAACTTCATTGTTTTGCGCAGTGCCGCCAAAAAATGAAAAATGACGAGAAGTGGCTCCGAGATTTAAAGCAAATTCACTACTATTTACACCAAGAGAGAAGGAGTTAGTGCCATCTTCATACATTCTGATCTTTTCACCTGTCGCATTTGCAAAACTCAATTTCGCCCCCGGCGCTGTCGTCCCAATGCCGACGTTGCCGGAGTTTATAACCATAGAAGCATTCGGGGCTGAATCATAAAATGTAATATTATTACCCCCGGTCGTTCCTAAATAGCCTCCAGTAACACTGTTATACTTTAAAGCTATCACGGCAGTATTATCCGTACGATTGAACGACGCCACTGCATTACCAGAACCAACTACATCCAACTTCGTCCCCGGACTTGTCGTGCCAATCCCCACATTCCCGCTCGTATTCGTCTTATAGATTTCCGCTCCGTTCTGAGACCAACCAGAAGAGGCGGATCCGACTGCCGCCCAGGAAGCTTTACATTCCCCACCGATACAAAGTCCCGTGCCGTTAACCGTGCTGTTAGAATTAATTGCGCCGACAACATCTAGGGCCGCACCCGGAGCGGTTTTGACAATCCCGACGTTGCCACCGATCGGATTAAGCAGCAATGGAAAAGTTAAAGCTAAATTGTCCCTATTCGTCCCCTGTAACCACATTCCATAAGGCGAAGAGGGCATTAATCCAAAGTCACCGGCCAATCCGCCATCTGCATTTTGCAATCTTACAAACGCCGTTGATGATGTTCCGGAAGAAGCTGGTGCAGCTGCGCTTTTATATGTTTCTAACTTAGTTCCTGGATTCGTCGTCCCAATCCCCACATTCCCCCCGCTTGGTCCGATATTAGTTAAATAAGCCGCTTCCGTCGCTTTTAAATAACAAAAAACCAGGGCTGTTATGATAAAAATAGCCGCGGAAAATTTAAAATAGAAGCGTCTTCTCATATATTAATAATAACAAATTTTAACAAATGAACCAAGCGAATAATCTTTTGTATATTATCGTTTAAAATAGCCACCGGTCTTAGCACTGCCGCGATATTCTATCTTCCCGGCTTTTTTTAATTTTCTCAGCCATTTATCAACCGTATCCGGCGAACGTTTTAACGCTTTGGCTAAATTGCCCGTCCGTAAACCCGGATTTTTATCAATAAAATCAGCCAGTTGATTTACACCCGCATTTGCACCCCCATTTACTCCGCCATTTACTCCGCCATTTACTCCGCCATTTACTCCGCCATTTACTCCGCCATTTACTCTTTCCCTTTTCTTAAAAGTAATCACAAAAGCTCCAGTCATTTCTGAAAATTCCGGGCGTGGGTTGCCGTTAGCCAAAGACAAATCAACAATTTTTCTAAATCCGCTACCCCAACCTTCCATGATTTTTAAAGTATGAAAAATTTCTACCAGTAGCTTATTGCGCGGAATAGAACGTTTTTCTTGACCAAGATTTTTAATGTCCAATTCCTTGGGCAAAAGACCCGGACTCCAAATTGACAGACGCTCGTCAAAAATCCTCACTTGAATATTCCCCGGATCGTTATAATCGCGGTGCGCCAAGGCGTTAATCAGAGCTTCCCGCAAAGCCGCCAAAGGATAATCCCAGCGCTCGGCGTGACGCGCCTGGCCGCTGATAATAATTTCGTTGCTCGTGTTAAGCTTAATGAACTTCAAAACATCATTAATCACCGTTGGCAAATTACCATTAAAATCTTTCATGTCCAAAAATTTATTCGTGTTATCGCCTTTAAATCGCGCCGCTTTAACGCGGGCGTTGAACATCAAGCTGGTATCCTGCGCGAAACAAAGATAGGCCGCATTAGACACTTGCTTTTTATTGGCTAGCTTAGTTTTCTTTAAAAACTCTAAGGCCGTCTTAGGTTTCAAACCAAAAAATTCCGGAGCAATTTCTTTTATCAGTTTCTCGTCCCATTTAATTTTCCCGAGCGTTTCCGCCAGAAATGGCTGGCGGTCAAAATCCGGCAAATCATAACGTTTAATTAAAGCCCTTAGTTCATTATTACTCATTTTCTGGTTAGTCTTGCCGACCCGCAGGTAGGCCTGGTTAAAAGCAAAAACCGGTTTATTGTCTGAGGCCGCGATTTCCAGTTCAATTATTTCTCCCGGCCCGTAGGTTTTAACATTTATTGAAGGATATAAAACCGGATCCGTATGCGTTTTAATTCTGTTAGCCAAGTCTTCAAGCGTGTTGCGCCCGATTTCCAGGCCGGCCGGTTCGCCCTGGTCGTTAACGCCGACGATTATCTTTCCGCCCTTCTTATTAGAAAAAGCCGCCAAAGAAATAATTATTTCCCGCCATTCGTTTAAGGACTTCTTTAATTCCAGTTTTTCCGATTCTAAATATTCCATATCTCAAATAAATAATAATTTATTACAAAAACAAACTCTCCAGATAACTTTGCATCTTTAAGACCTTAATCCGCCCTTCTTCCCTTTCCCGCTTCAGTTCCTTGACGATCTGCTTGGCTGGCCAGTCATATTTATCAGAAAAATACCGCAAGTTCGGACTAAGAGCGCTTTCTTTGGCCTTAACTTCAATAATCTCCGAGACCTCCTGTTGACTGTTAACCAAAACAAAATCAACTTCCTTACCCTCTTTGGTCCTAAGATATTTTAGCTCCTCTTCTTGTCCCGAATAATCATTACGCCCCTTAACGCTTTTCAGGAGCGCGGCCGCAACCAGATTTTCCAATTTTTTCCCGTCGTCGCCAACGACCAGGCCGTTATCATAAAAATAAATCTTTGGTTCTTTCAAAAGCGAACGGGCGATTTTTTTAGAATAGGGTGTCACCCGAAAAACAATATACAAGGACTCCAGTATCGCCAAATATTTTCTGGCGGTCACGGGCGAGACGCCGGCGTCGGCCGCCAGCGAGCGATAAGAAATCGGCGAACCAACCTTACGCCGCAATAACTCAAAAATATCTTTTATCGCCCGAAAATCATAAATCCGTTCAAAGTCTAAAACATCCGTTCTAATGAGACTGTCTATGTATTGGCTGCGCCAACGATCCGCTTCGGTTGTCTGCGCCGCTAGTAATGGTTCCGGAAAACCACCGCGGGCCAAGAACCTGTCCAAATCAAACTCTTGCCCGACCTGCCTAATTTCCGCCGGCGAAAACGGCAAAAGATGATGAACAAAGAACCGTCCCGCCAAAGAATCGCCGGCTTGCCGGAAATGATCCAGGCGGGCGCTGCCGGTTACTAAAATCCTAAGCCCGGCCGCTTTAGTGTCATAAACCCCTTTAAGAAAATTCTTCCAATTTTTCATCTTATGCAGCTCGTCTAAAATCAGAAGTTCCGTATCCTTAAGCCACTCTTCTTTCTCAATTATTTGCCGATCCTCAAAACGATCATAATTAAGATAAACAGTTTTCTTGTATCTTTGGCCAATATTCTTGGCTAGCCAAGTCTTGCCGACCTGTCGCGGGCCGACTAAGAAAACAATTTTTTTATCCAAATCCTTGATTATTTGTTCAGTTTGTTGTCTGTCCATATCTGACTATTGTATACTACTTTATTAAAAAGTCAAGACTTTTGTATATTATCGTTTAAAATAGCCACCGGTCTCTTTAACTTAGTAAACAAACCAAGCGGAACCATTGCAGTAAACTGGTGTCGAATTATAAGCCGGGAGCGATAAGGTTGTCTGGCCGATAATCGTTGTCGTGCTTTCCGGGTCAATAATGACTGAATAAGCGCTGCTCGTTTCATTAACAACCAAGAACACTCGACCGGCTGTACAGAGAGCGGTCGGTAAGGTTAGGGTGCGGTTCGCTGTTAGAGAGCTGAAACCAATAATATAGTCAGTCGCGAGGGCAGTATAATTAGCATCGGCCACGCCTGTCCGGTTAAGAATTAAACCGCCGGCGACTTGCAGTTTCGCTCCTGGCGCTGACGTTCCAACCCCGACGTTGCCTCCTTCTGTTATTCTCACTCTTTCATTTGCATAACCATTAGTATAAAAAAGAAGTGGTGAATTACCGCTATTACCGATAGCCGAACCAGCGGTGCTATTGTCTAAATCAATAAATCCACGGTTAGCCATCAAAACTCCATTAGTCGTATAGCCGCTTCCCAATCTTCCAAATGTGGAAATGTGACCGGCATCAAAATAAGCTTGAAGACCAGCTATTGCTGCTGTTCCGGTGTTTGGATTTGTTACTCTTAATACTTCGTTGCCATTAGTGCTTTGATAAACTTCTGCATGAGTGTTTGGGCTCGTCGTCCCAATCCCCACATTCCCCGAATTACTGTTAGAAATATTGTTGCCACTGCCCGTCCAATAACTTCCCGCTGCTGCCCAAGAAGCACGGCAATCATTAGCGATACATAAACCTGTTCCATTAATTGTTCCTCCGGCATCAATGCCACCGCCAGTGACCTGCAATTTAACAGTTGGGTTAGTTTGGTTAATACCGACGTTGCCGTTTGATAATATTACGATACCATTAGTAGCATTAGTATTTGTTATACTAAACACATCTTTTGGTAAAGCATATCGCCCCAAACCAATACCCCATAAGTATTTTGCATCAGTTACAGTAACATTTCCACCAATTCCTCCTGTAACATTATTTGCCATCAATATGGAAGATTCTCCATCCGCAGTATTTAAAATTTGTTGTTGTCCATAAGCTCCAGATGTCGACTCCACAATAAATTTAGACGCTCTTTTTAAATGTAACTGTCCTACTGGCGCCGTCGTCCCGATGCCGACGTTGCCGCCGCCAGTTATATTCAATACATTATCAACCGAATGCAGACCAAGAGTTAAAAAATTAGAATTTGAACCTGCGCCCTGATAATTAAAACCAATATAGCCTGAATTTCTTGAACTTTCGTTCTGGCCGATTAATAGAATGCTGTTTTTCCCCGCTGTCAAAGAAGAATTAATTAAAGAACCTGCCCAATTAAAGGCACTCCCAGCCGCCGTACTGGTTACCCTAAAAGTCGGCACGCCGTCGCCGCTTGTTCCGCTAACTTCTAATTTCGCTCCCGGCACCCCCGTCCCAATTCCGACGTTGCCATTATTTAATATAGACATGGCCGCTGCCGTCGCAGTTATATCCTGAGAGCTAGCATTAACCCAAAATCTCATTGCCGCAGAATAATCATAGCCAATACCGCCCCACTTCGTATTATTTGAATTATATACTTCCACGGGGTAAGTCGCCTCTAGAATAGATGTTCTATTCCATCCGCCGGTCATGGAAGCTCCCCCTTTAACATGGAGCATAGCTTGCGGCGTTGTCGTGCCAATACCCACATTCCCCGAATTACTATTAGAAATGTCATTACCACTTCCCGTCCAATAACTCCCCGCCGCCGCCCAGCTTGTCCGGCAATCCCCAGCAATACATAAACCCGTGCCGTTGACTGTGCTGTTAGAATTAATCGCCCCGACAACGTCTAAGGCCGCTCCTGGGTTAGTTTTAGAGATGCCGACGTTGCCGGTTGTATTAATTGTTAGTCGACCTGCGCTATCGTCGCCGATTGTAAAAGAGCCAGAAACTGCGTTTGAAACACCAATATAGTAATTTTTCGGTATTGATGTATCGGTTAACTCTATACGTTGCGCTCCTGAGCCGGAAATGTGTAATTTATTACTCGGACTAGTTGTCCCTATCCCGACGTTGCCGCTAGAAACTGCTAAACCATTAGTAAGTGTGGCCATACCGTCAACTGGCAAACGAAACAAAGTTGTTCCTGCTTGAACATTAACCGGAGAATAAGTAGAATTGGTTCTATTATAAGCGATAAAATAAGCTTCTCCGCTAGAAATACCTAATTCAGCCGCTAATCCTGACCCAGCAGTATACCATCCCTTAAATCTTCCTTGCCCAGTTTCAGCAACTATATCTCCTCCAGAAACTGCTAATTTCGCTCCCGGCGCTGACGTTCCTACTCCGACGTTGCCAGCGGAATTGATTAAAAGTCTATGTTGAGTGGCATTGTTATCATAGATATAAAAACTATTTGGGATATCTCCAACCCCTGATCCAGCACTACCAATTCTATATTGTCTTCCGCCAATGAATTGCAACTCGGAATATCCCGTTGTATCCGTCGCCGTTATGGCTAGCCCCCTTATAGATGTTCCCGCACCACTTATATGTAACTGGGCCCCCGGTGCCGTCGTCCCAATCCCCACATTCCCGCTCGTATTCGTTTTATAGACTTCTGCTCCGTTTTGCGTCCAACCTGAAGAGGCGGATCCGACTGCCGCCCAAGAAGCTTTACAATCTCCGGCGATACATAAACCTGTACCATTAACAGTACTATTAGAATTAATCGCGCCAACAACGTCTAAGGCTGCGGCTGGGTTGGTTTTGCTGATACCGACGTTGCCTGCTTTCTCAACACGCATTATTTCATTAAAAGTAGCTTCACCTGTAGAACCTGAAGGGGTCCAACCAAACGCAACGTGTTGTAATGTTGCAGTAGCGCCGGCGCTTACTTTTATAGCTCCACCATGTCCACCATTATAATTATCTACTCTTATAACTCCGGCATAATCTCCCGCATGTCTAACAATTAAATCCCCTCGTACATCTAATTTGGCAGTGGGCAAGGTCGTCCCAATTCCGACGTTGCCTTGAATTGTTGTTTGCCCATCGCCCCTGACGCGCAAATAATTTGTATTTGTCTGGGATGATACCTCAAAAGCAATATCGCTACTGTTTGTGCCTGCCCTCACAGTTGTGCCATAACTCTGTCCGGTCGTACTGTCACCCACAAACCAGCCAGCCCAACCATTTGCTGCCCCAACAACTTGCAATTTTGCGCCAGGGTTTGTAGTTCCGATCCCGACGTAACCTTGATTGTTTATCACCATCGGTGTCCGAGAATTTTTCTCATCATAAAAACCAATATCACCAAGAGCAGCGACATTACTTTGTAAGCGCCATGTCGTCCCACCACTATTAGTGTCATTTAACTTTAATTGTGCATTTTGATTAGCAATAATTACATTTCCACCTGACACAGATAACTTTTCCCCCGGCGCCGTCGTCCCAACTCCCACATTCCCACTCGTATTCGTCTTATAGACCTCAGCACCATTTTGCGTCCACCCAGAAGAAGCGGATCCAACTGCCGCCCAAGAAGCTTTACAGTCTCCGGCGATACAAAGCCCCGTACCGTTAACTGTGCTGTTAGAATTGATTGCGCCAACAACATCTAGAACTGCGCCGGGAGCGGTTTTGTTGATGCCGACGTTGCCGTTAGTAAAGGCAGCGGCTGTAGTTCCGTTACCGTAGACATGGAGTCTAGCAGCTGGAGTGGTGGTACTGATACCGACGTTGCCGCCGGATTGAAATGTGACCCTATCAGCCGAATCATATAAGCGCATATCATTGCCAACCAGATATTGAATCCATTTGGTCGAAGCAGAAGTAGCGAATGCTAAACTGTTTTGACCTGACCCGGCATCAATAATTACTCCGGCTTGTGTTCCGGCAATAATATGCAGTTTTACCCCCGGCGCCGTCGTTCCAACCCCCACGTTCCCGCTCGTATTCGTCTTATAGACCTCAGCGCCATTTTGTGTCCAACCAGAAGAGGCGGATCCGACTGCCGCCCAGGAAGCCTTACATTCCCCACCGATACATAAACCCGTGCCGTTGACTGTACTATTGGAATTGATCGCGCCAACAACATCTAAGGCTGCGGCTGGGTTGGTTTTGCTGATACCGACGTTGCCGTCTTCTTTAATATAGACACCAACACTACCAGTTGCGCCGCCTATTGCAATATCGCCTTCCGTTGCTGTTGTGCGATTATAATTATAAATATATCCAGTTCCTGCAGATATTCCAACTTCAACTGCTTGTCCTGTGCTCCCAGCAGTAACCCATCCCTTAAAACGACCTGCATTATTAGCGGTTACCTCTCCACTCACATGCAAAACAGACTCTGGCGCTGTGGTCCCAATCCCGACGTTGCCTTGAAAATATCCGCTACCATCATCTAAATCAATTGAAGCCCTATCTATTCCTGATCCTCTCCAAATCATTTTATTAGGAGTTCCATCCCAATAAAGACCCCACGTGTCCCAATCAGTGCTTGGAGTCCAAAAGCTCATCAAGTATCCTGAGGTGTCATAAAATCTCCATCTGCCTGGATCACTAGCATTACCTGTCCTAAATGTTCCTTCATTTCTAAAATTACCAGTATTATGTAATTTTTCAGACGGCGCCGTTGTTCCAATCCCCACATTCCCACTCGTATTCGTCTTATAAATCTCAGCACCATTTTGCGTCCAACCAGAAGAGGCGGATCCGACTGCCGCCCAAGAAGCCTTACAATCCCCGCCGATACAAAGTCCTGTGCCGTTGACATTACCCGAGGCATTTATAGAGCCGCCGGAAACATTTAATCTATAAGAACCAGGGTCGGTAGTTCCGATGCCAACGTTACCGGAAGAATCAATATACATTTTTTCTGTTCCTCCACCGGAGCCAAATGATAATACTCCATCAGAGTATAATCTTAGACCATTAGCACTAGGAGATTTCGTGAAATAAGCCGTGTAATAATTATCATCACTAATTACTAATTGATTACCACCGACATTCCCTCTAAATTGTCCGGAACCACGAACATCTAATTTTTGTGCCGGCGCCGTTGTCCCAATCCCCACATTACCGCTTGCTAAACTCCAAATACTGCCAGTTGCCGTGCCGCTCCAAAGCGCGTGAATACCGTCAACCGTATCCGAATTAACCGCGCTCGTCGCGTTGGTCGCCGAGCCGGCGGTCGCTGAATAACCGTCGTAACTTGTCCAGGTGATTGACCGATTCGGCGTACCGTTAAAAGTAATTCCCATGCCCGGTAGAACCACCGGGCTGTTATTGAAAGTCGGTGCCGCCTGAGCAACCCCGGCTACTTTAAACATTATCCCCCAAGCAAAAAGACCCAATGTCATCATTAGTACTAAATTTAGGATATTTTGTTGTCTGGTTTGCCTCTTATTCATGAATTTTATTACCACATTTAATTGCTGCATTTTTAATACCTTATTGCTGCAATTTATCAAAAATATTCCAAAAAATTAAGTAAATATACATTTTATTGCTGCATTTTGCCGAGCGTTATTGCGACATTTTATTTAAAATTTTATCTCACAATCATCACTCCCGTATTCTGGCGAAATTGCGGAATATCGTCGCGAAAAGGATAAGTGCCGGTTGCTCCTGGCGCGATAAAATTAATCATTTTTGTATCACCGCCGTAAATCATCATTGTCAGAGCCATTAAAGACGCATCCGGGAAAAGAAAAGCATGACTATTACTGCCGGTCGCTTTAAGCGCCAAGGAAACCGGCTGGCCGGCAAAAACTGTGAATTCCTTGGGCGTGAATCCGCTATCGGAAACTTCTAATTTAATCGCTCCGGCCGGAATGTTTCCGTCTGCTAAAAACTCCTGTTTCGGCGCGCCTAAAGAATCAGGCAAAGTATTTAAAGCGCCGCTAAAATGATCAATCGAGGTCGCGATCGCCGTCACCCGACTGCCAGTGCTTGTCGTTGTCGAGGCTCTGCCGCCCTCGGGTTTAGCTTTAAGATCCTTACTCTTATTAAAACTTAGAAAAACCAAAATCAATAACGCTAGCCCCAGTAAAATTAAAATAAATATTTTTCCTCTAGACATAAAAATTAATAAACATACATCTTGCCTGTTTCTCCTTTTTCCGCGTGGCCCGGCGAATCGCAACGGAAAGTATATTCGCCGGCTTTATCCGGCGCGTTAAAAGTAATCGCTTTAGTTTGCCCCGGTCCGACCATGATAATAACTGCCGACAAAGCCGGGCTGTCGAAAGCGATCAGATGTGTCAGCTTATCAACGCCAGTTAAAGAAAATGAAGTCGGCGCCCCTAAATGCGTTTTAAATTCTGTCGGACTAAATTTGCCGTTACCCACCTCCACTTTAACTAAAGTCGTCGGCAAATCTTCTTTTTTTAAAAATCCTGTCTGGCGCGGCGCGTCCCCTTCCATCGGTCTTTCCGTGCTCGTCGCGATTCTTCCCTCCGGCGTTACAACTTTATCGTCAACCGTAATCGGATTAGCTCCCGGCACGACGACTTTCGCGCCTTCTAAACTTTTAATATCAACCGTCGCGGTCGCGTCCTGAAATTCCGGATTCTTGACCGTCACCGAAGCGTCCGGCCCGGCCGGAATTATTCCTGACGGTTCCGTCTCTACAGTCACGTTGGTCTTAGTACTTATCTTAATATTTATAATAATAAAAATTAAAAGCGCGATAATAACCAAAATACCCAGAAGTATCAATAACTTTTTGCCTTTGTCACTAGTCTGATTTAATCCGCCATTGGAATTTTGTTTAATTGACATATATTTTTAGTCGTGAGTCTCTTAATTATTTTTAACTTCAAATCCCTTTTCCGTTTGGTCGATAGCTTTCGTCGGCCAGTTTCGCCAGTCAAAACGTTTACCGATTAAACGATAGGAAATCTCAATCGGCCGATCCGAACGGAAAATTATTTTATTGCCGTTTATTAAATAATAAACCTGCGCAAAACTGCCGTAAGGCGTAATCGCAATATCAACATTTTCCTTGTTGAAATCAACAACTTGCCGCCAGACCCAGAGGTCGCTGCCTGTTTCTATTTTAGCAAAATTAATCGTCGCTTCATACTCTTTGGCGGCTCCGTCATCTCGCGCTTGACGCGGGGTTTCTATTTTTATCTTCCCCACATATTCTTCTTTAACACCGCCGGCAATTGAAGCCGCGAAAGTCGAATATTTCGTGCCGTTAATATCATAAAGCGGGTCAATCGTTGTGGCTGATAATTTATTGACTGTAAGAGTGCCAACATTACTAATATCTTTGCCTCCCATATCAATACTGCCGGACATCGTTCCGCCTGATAGCGGTAAATAACTGCCTAAAAGAGTGCTTGAGGGGGTTGAGTATAGGTTACCAGAAGCATCGGACATGACGACGCCGGCGCCACCGATCGAAGAAATAGTCGCCGAATTCGCCCTAAAAGCATTGCTAACATCAAGCATAACACCGGAAGGAATTCTACCGATTCCGACATTGCCATTAGTAAAGACAGCGGCCGTAGTTCCGTTACCGTAGACATGGAGTCTAGCAGCCGGAGTGGTGGTGCTGATCCCGACGTTGCCGCCGGCCGTTAATCTTACCCTTTCTGCATTATTAGTCCCTAATATCAAACTGCCATTATAAGAATTCCAAACATAAAAAGTGGCTCCATCTGAACCGACTGACACATAGGCTCTATTGGGATCAGTCGTACCGCCAAAATTTAGACCATTTGCTCCTCCGCTATTAGTTAATAACAAGGTGCTTCCACTAACCGAGCCGGCAATTTGTAAAGCTGCCCCCGGCGTCGTCGTCCCAATCCCGACATTGCCGTCGCTCTTTACAAACACTCCTTCGTCCCCGCCGTCGCCCGACAGCCAATGTCCGTTAAGCTTGATGTTTTGCGTGGCCGTATGGTCTCCTAAATTGTCGCCGCCAGTAGCGGTACCGCAGTCTGTTGTTTTCGCCAAGACATTACCGTTCTCATCGACATAAAGACAGCGGCTACCCGAGCCGGTTAAGCTCGTCGTAATCTGGCCGTTTAAATAACTAGTACCGGCTACATGTAATTTATATACCGGCGAAGAAATTCCAATCCCCACATTCGTTCCGTTGTTAAACAGTGTTGAGTTAGCGACCCAGTTTGAACCATCAGAGCGTAGAGTGTAGCCGGAGTTGCCGTTGGCTGAAGGGATACCGGTTGCGACTGAAGTAGAGGTGGCATAGATGTTTCCAGAATCGTCGGTTACGACTAGTCTAGTGCCACCGCCGGATAAAACATTAAAGGTGCCGCCCGAGGCGCTGAGATTACCAGAGAAGGCGCCCTTACCGAGAACATCGAAATCTGCCCCCGGGTTAGTTTTACCAATACCGACATTACCGTTAGTAAAGGCAGCAGCCGTAGTTCCGTTACCATAGACATGGAGTCTAGCGGCTGGAGTGGTGGTGCCGATGCCGACGAAGCCATTCGGTTCTATAACCATCTTTTCAGTTAAACCACCAGATGATGTCTTGGCGGTATAAAACTTTAAATACCCACTATCTAAATAGCTAGGATGATTAATACTTTCGATTCTTGCGTTTTCATATATAGCCCCGCCAGTTCCATTTTGATTCTCAAAAGCAAGAGCCGTAGTTACATGTTTTTGAGATTGAATAGCTATGCTGCCACCATCTGATTTGTAGATAGTGAGTGGTGCTCCCGGTGCAGTCGTTCCAATTCCGACAAAGCCGTTTCCATTATTTAAATATAACATTTTAGTTGAATTTGTACCTAAAGAAATGCTTGAATTACCTAAAATAAATCTTGAACTGTTACCTCTGGTATTATAAATATGAAAATCATAATCATCACCTATATACTGATAAACACCCTTGCTACCACCGGTTGTATCAAAATAAAGTTTATTACCAACCCCAGAAATATAGACATTGCCTGATATTGTTAATTTCTCTCCTAGTGTTGTCGCTCCAATCCCCACATTCGTTCCGTCGTTGAACAGTGTTGAGTTAGCGACCCAGTTTGAACCATCAGAGCGTAGAGTGTAGCCGGAGTTGCCGTTGGCTGAAGGGATACCGGTTGCGACTGAAGTAGAGGTTGCATAGATGTTTCCGGAATCGTCGGTTACGACTAGTCTAGTGCCACCGCCGGATAAAACATTAAAGGTACCGCCGGAGGCGCTGATATTACCAGAGAAGGCACCAGTACCGGAAACGTCAAGATTAGCGGTAGGATTAGATTTATTGATGCCGACATTACCGTTAGTAAAGGCAGCAGCCGTAGTTCCGTTACCGTAGACATGGAGTCTAGCGGCTGGAGTGGTGGTGCCGATGCCGACGAGGCCAGTGTTTGTTATCCTCATAAACTCCTCGGCGCCATCAGTACCGGCTTGAAATACTAGAGCCCCCTCATTATCAGCGCCGCTTCGAACTGCACCTATATGTCCGATATCGCTTTCGATGGCACTCAGATCCTTCATCGTGAATTTAATACCAATACCATATCCATCAGTGGTGGATTTCGACGACTCCGCCTTCAATTTAAGAACAGTATTGAACAACCAATTATTATTATTGGTCATTTCAACCAGTAAGGGCGTGGCATTGTAGTTAGTGACATGTACTTTGTTTGACGGCGTTGTCGTTCCAATCCCGACGAGACCGGAACCTGTTATTCTCATCCCTTCTGAAAAACCAGTTGACTGATTTCCATAAAATAATGCTAGAGCAGTAGACCTTGAACCTCCTGTTACGGAATCCGATACTCCACCAATACCAACATCTTGAGCATTCACCACCCCAGAATTATATACTCTTAATTTTAAATAATTATAATTATTTAAAGCCGTGCTGGTAATAGCATTATCAAAAATAGCAGAAACCAATGTAGTGCTACTATTAGATACTTGTAGAGGAGCTGTCGGCGCTGCCGTCCCAATCCCCACATTCGTCCCATCGTTGAATAATGCCGAGTTAGCGACCCAGTTTGAACCGTCAGAGCGTAGAGTGTAACCGGAGTTGCCGTTGGCTGAAGGGATACCGGTTGCGACTGAAGTAGAGGTGGCATAGATGTTTCCGGAATTGTCTGTTAAGACTAATCTAGTACCGCCACCGGATAAAATTCCAAAAGTACCGCCGGAGGCGCTGATATTACCAGAGAAGGCACCAGTACCGGAAACGTCAAGATTAGCAGTAGGATTAGATTTATTGATACCGACATTGCCGTTAGTAAAGGCAGCAGCCGTAGTTCCGTTACCGTAGACATGGAGTCTAGCGGCTGGAGTGGTGGTGCTGATGCCGACATTTCCCGAAGTTGCTAAGTATAACTGGTTTGTTCTATTGGCAAATGTTCCTAATACCATTGGAATATCAGAGCCAGAATAGTAATTACTATAAATTTGATTTAGAGTTGGGCTTGGCACAAGTGTAATAACTCCAACTCCGGTAGCATCAGTAAAGAAAGCATTAGCTCCTTTCACTTCTAATTTTGCTAATGGATTCGTTGTCCCAATCCCGACATTACCGGTACTTGCTGCAACTAAAACATTGTCATTAAGGGCATTTGAGGAATATGTCCTAAAAACTAAGTTTGTTGGAACATACGCTCCTGCAGCACCTGATTGTATTGCGCTAATTGATGCTCCGCTCGCCACTGTATTACTAGAGTTTACTCCAGCAAACCCAAAAGATCCGAGCCTTTCTCCATCAACAGTTGCTATTTTTGTTTCTAATGTAGAAGAATGCGATTTTCTAAAAGAAAAGTAAGGATAATCATTCACATCCGCAGAATAAGAATAAAAATTTACACCTACAGTTCCAGTTTTAGTTAAAGTCAAAAGTTGATCTGGATTCGTCGTCCCAATTCCGACGTTGCCAGTATCTGTAATCCTCATTCTTTCGTTGGTTAAATTTATGCCTGAATAATCCATGGAATTGCTGGTAGCAAAAATTAAATTGCCACGTGCATAACCAGCTCCATTTGAGGCAAATAAAATACCGGCTTTAGGAGTTTCCCCAGAAAAAACTATGCCTGTATAATTATTGGCCACATTTCCATTAGAAAAACTTAACATTATAGGTGTACTACTAGCAGCACTTAAAATATGAAGTTTTGCAGCGGGTGCCGTCGTCCCAATGCCCACATTCCCCGCCCCCTCATCCCCGTTCCAGATATTGGCATTCTTAACTCCTCCCCAGAAATTAACGCCGGAAGAGCCGCCTAAAAATGCCTCCGTACTAGTCGTATAAAGCACGCCATCATTATCTGACATTATTAAGACATCGCCCGCGTTGCCGAAGGCGCTGTGTGTGACCGTTAAACTATTTTTAAAACTGCCACTATCGTCTAATTTCGCAGTCGGATTCGTAATCCCGACGCCGACGTTTCCGCCCGTATAATAAATCGTACCGCTCGCGGCGCTCACCCATTGGCTACCGCCCGAGCCGACGGCCACACCGTTGACTAAGACCGAGGTTGCATTAATTGCGCCGTTAATATCAAGCATGTAGTTCGGGTTCGTCTTGCCGATCCCGACGTTCCCGTTTTTCCCCACAAAAAATTTATCAAAAAAGTAAGGTGAGGTTTCTTTGTCATAGGTCTGCAGCCAAAAAATATAATTATCGCTCTCTCCTGTCACTGTTTTTCCATTCATGATTCCGTCAACCGCGCCGGCCGTCTTAATGTTTCCCAACAACAAAAAACCTAGCATCAGAAAGACGCCAAAAATAAAGTGCTTTTTCTCTTTTTTAAATTGTTTTTTGCCGTTTTTTAGGCTCATCTAATTAACTATATTATACAATTTTTTTCTATTTTTTCACAATGATAATTTCTCCTCTGGCCGTCCCGTTTATCCCGCCGCAACGCTCACAATAATAAATATAATCGCCGGCTTGAACCGCTTGAAATTCTAAAACCTTGGTCTCCCCTTTTAAAGCCGTTTGCCTTAAGTTATAACTCTTTAAAATAATGTCATAATCCTTATCCACCGCTTTAAAATTAATATGGATTGTATCGCCGCGGTTGACGATGATTTTTGTCGGTGTAAACTTATTGCCTTCGGCTGTTATCTCAAAACTGCGGAAATTAGTCGCTGTTCCCGGACCGGCCGGAATAGAAATCGTCGGGACCGCGATCTCGGCTTTCTGAGTGCCACTTAGTTTTTCGTTCGGCTCCGGCACTTTGACGTCTTTGGGCATCTCTACTTGAAACTGATCAATGGTCGTAGTCGATTTCGTTTTCGGTGCGGTGCTATTATTTTCCGGCGTGACGACTTTCACCGCGTTATCTAATTTCTTTAAGGATTTCGCCGCCCGTTGATTAATGATAATTAAAGTCGTTAAAATCGCGATAATAATTATCCCTAGAACAATGATAATTTTCTTTTTGTCTAAATCGTCAACATTTTTCATATTGAATTAATTAATTCCTCGAATATTTTGATTAATCCTTTAAGCAGCGAACCGAGAAACCATAAGTCTGCAGATCCAAATTTCTCTCAATCGTCGAGTAGCTGGAATACAAAACCCGATACCAACTATAATTATCCGTTACTGAAGAAGTCCAGAGATACAAATAAGAATCTAAGACCTGAAAACTGCCGTTAGTGTCGCGCGCCCCGCCGAATTTCCCATTAAAGCCGACTAAGTCATCGCCGGCGCCGTTACCAGTTCCTTGTCCGATCGCTTTTAGTGACCGGCCAGCGCCGTAAGTTCCGCCGCCGTCCGTGCCATTATTGTCCGCACAGCGCCGCCAATACCAGTTTTCTGAAATAATCGTATTAAAATCACAAACATATTGCGTGTTCGGCGAAGCAATGATGCCAATAACTGTTTTTTCCAAATCATTATATTCGCGGTCGGTCGGAATATGCCAGCCGTTCGGACAGATGCCCCGCGCTCCGGCCGTTTTTGAACCGCGCATCGCCTCGTTCCAATTATATAAACCGCCGTAAGACATACAATTCGCCGACAAATTGTTATAGCACCATTTTTGAATTACATTATCCGTCGTCGTTGGTTCGGTCGCGCCCGAAGCCAGCATCGTACCGATATTGATGTTCTCCGCCATCCAGCATTGCCCGCCGATAACCACCGTGCCGTAAGTATGACCTTCGTCATCAACCATCGTTCCGCAATTTCTCATGTTCAGCCAGCGCGTGCCGTCGCAGAGATAGGTTTGCCGCGAGGTCGAGTTATAGCGGAAAGCTCCGGCCTTAGTTGAATCACAAGCCGTAGCCGTGTCTCCGATTTTCAAATCGCCAACTACGTCTAATTTCGCTTGCGGCGTACCAGTTCCGATGCCGACGCTATCCGTTGAAGTACTAGTATAAACATAAGCGCCGACTCTAGTCCAAACACCGCCGCCGCCAGCCTCAACAATTGACGGCCAACTCGTTTTACAATCGCCGGCGATACAAAGACCGGTGCCGTTAACCGTGCTGTTAGAATTAATCGCCCCGATAACATCTAACGCCGCGCCTGGATTAGTTTTGCCGATACCGACATTGCCTTTATTTGTTATTGTCATTGCCGTAATTCCACTCCAGTACGGAGTACCCGCATAAAACACATTGAAATCAAGAGAGCCTCCTCCATTACCGATTGAAGACTGGCGAGCAACAATTTGTCCCAAATATTGATTTGTATACCCGCCAAAATCCGTTTGTCCCAAAGATAAAGTATTTGTTGTTGTAGCATGGCCAATCCAACCATTCCCGTTAACGTCCAATTTAACCAAAGGCCCCGTCACCCCAATCCCCACCTTCCCTGTATTATAATAAATATCCGATCCATTGGTCGTCCACTGGCTGCCGATATACGGCGTGCCGTTAACATATAACGCTGTTGCGTTGATGATACCGGCGACATCCAATTTAAAAAGCGGTGTACTTGTTCCGATGCCGACGTTATCGCTCAAACTCGTCGTATATAAATACGGCGCTGTTCTTGTCCAGCCGCTGCTCGCCGCGCCAATCTCTGGCCAAGAAATCTTGCACTCGCCGCCAATACAAAGACCCGTGCCGTTGACCGTGCCTGTAAAATTGCCGCTTCCAACAACATCTAAAGTCGTACTAGCAACTCCTTTATTTATTCCCGTGCTGCCGAACTTATCAATAATGAATTTACTAACATCGCCGACTCTTAAATCAAGCAGTTTTGAAGTTGATACTGAGGCCGTGTCCGTAATATTCATAATCCAAGCTGTAAAATTAACTCCTGAATTATTCCAAGTCTGGGTCGTATTAAGGATCGGTCCGTTCATGGTCATAACCGATCCGCCGCTCACAATGTCGCCCCATTTCGTCACCCGAAAACGCGTTGAACTGCCGACTTGAAAATGAATTAAATCGCCTTGAAAAGCCGCGGGCGTATTCGCGCCTAAGAAGATTCCCTGCGCCGCCTGATTACTTAAATCATTCGGCCCGATTTGAAAAAAAGTTTTGGAGCTCGGCGGCTGACCCGTATTCGTGCTGAAATTAACCTTAAAGGCGTCACCGGCCTGAAGTTGTAAAGTCGAAGCGCTATATTCAATTGACCGTTGTTTGTTAGTATTGGTCGGATCGCTGGGATCAAAAAAAGTGATACCCGGAGAAGAAGCCGGAACCTGAAGTGGAGCCGTAAAAACAAAACGGCCGTTTGTTCCCAGCAAAGGATCAAAAGAAATACTCTCATAACCGTCCGATGCTGTTCGACCTAATTGGATTTTGCCGGTAGAAGTCGCCCCGTCCGGATTTTCTACAAAAGTCGCCGCCCCGCCGGAATCCAGAGTCGCTAAAATATTACCCAGAATTTCTAACCTCTCGTCCGGTAGAGCCACGCCGATTCCGAAGTTACCGAGGTTATTTACGCCGACGGTGAAGTTCCCACCAGAATAATTAGAACCCAATTCGCCGCTGGTCACGTTTCCGGCGACAATTGAAGAAGAAAAAATACCGGTAAAATTTGTGGCTGTTATCGGACCGCTGACCGCTAACCCGGAAATCGGTGTTGTTGTCCCGATGCCTAAGGGGCCGGTCATATAAGCCGCGAGCCAAGTCGGCACAAAATCCCCGTAACCGGCTCTACCGTCATTATCGTATAATAAATTATTCCATTCGCCGGCCGTTAAAGTGCCGTTATAAGATTTAGTGTAGGTTGATAAAGTATGGAGTGCCAAAGCGCTTTTAGGCGCGATGAGAAAACAAAAAATTCCGCCCAGAGCCAGCGCGGTGATGATTTTTTTCTCGCGCGAAACGCGAGAATTGTTTATTTTTTGTCCTGAAAAAAGGGACATCAAAACTTTATTTTTCGTTTTTTATTCTTAAGCTAATTATAGCATTTTTCCTGAGGGTTGGGAAGAGAAAAATTCCTAATTACCGATAATGATTTCCACGCTTCTTTTAGTTTTATTATATTCACCGATGGCCGAAAATTTCAAAGGCGGAAACGCGGTAAAATAAACATTATAACCCGCCCTAGAAACCGGCATCGTCCCCTCGAAGATCGGCGTCTCTGAAGGATCATTATATTCCCAACCGTTACGCCGCAAAAACCAGAGTAAATTTTCCGCGCCCGCTTCGGCCGCGAAATAAGCCTTAGTTGATTGGGACTGGATGCCGCTCGCCTGGATACCTAAGAGCGTAATATAAGCGCCGCTCATCGCCACGATTAACATGCCTGCCAGAATAAACATTGTCAAAAGGAGCGCGCTACCCGGTCGTACCTTATCTAATTTTTTATTTAATTTTAGCCTAATTTCTCCTAACATTTTATTTATAATATCTTGAAGTAATTGTCGTCTGAATCGTCATCTCCGAATTAAATTGCCCTTCTGATAAAGCCCAGGCCTTTAAATTAACAACTATGGACGGTTGCACGGTTGAAGAATCCGCGATCACAAAATGCAAACTGTCAATTCTAATTTTTGCCGGCGAAATAAAACCGCTCTGGCTATCGCGCGTGATCTGAAAACGCTGGTTATCGCCGTCAGTGTCTAAGGAATAGGTGACGCATTCGCCGTCATAATTTCTAAACGTCAAAATATCGCCGAGCGCGTTAGAAGAAGTCGCGAAAATCCTGTTTGTCGCGATACCCGGACAAACATCCTGGTTTTTTTTCGCCGTCCGGACTTCTTTAGACATGACCTCTAAAAAATATTTCAAACTTTCCTGGACGTTTTGCGTGGCGATAGAACTTCTCTGGGCGTCAATCACTAATTTGAAAATCTGCGTCGCTGACATGATAATTACCGTAAAAAGCAGGACTGAGACGATGACCTCAATCAAAGAAATACCCGCCTGATTGTATTTTTTATTTCCAGCCATAAATAAGTGTTTCTAAGTCATAAGTATAGTTTCTGCCGTTCTCGCTCCAGGTTATTTGCGACCTAACGTAATAACCGTATTGCCAAAACAAACCCCAGTTCAATTTCGCCAAAGTAATCACCCGCGTAAAACGGCTATCCGGATCGACGGTATCTTCGTTATGATGATAATAAAAACCGTCCGCGTCCTGTTTTAACTTGCCCTCGACCATATTATGTAATTTATGCGGAATAGTATCGCGATAATCCATATAATAAGTACCGACTGTCAAATCTTTATCCCAATCCTCCCCCTGCCGCCAGTTGGAATCCCGAGTTTTTCTAATTAGTTCAATCCCCTCCTGAGCCAATTGATAAGCAATTAAATTATTCTTATTCAAGCTCTGGCTTTGGATGCTTTGGACGATCAAGGTCAAAACACCGACAAGCGCCAGAGAAATTATAAACAAAACCGTGATCACCTCGATCAAAGTAAAGCCCGGTTTGATTTTTAATACTAAAAATTTCATGTCTCTAATTTAAAATTTAATCCAGCACTTCGGCCAAACCCAAAAAATTAACGTGGACCGTTTTGGTCGTATCGCTCCGTTTATCGTGCAATCCGATAATCAAGGACGTGGAAGTGTTCGCTCCGTCATAAATGTTAGTCTGCGGATTGGGGGGTAAAAAAGTAACGTTGACGCTGGTTTTTTCCGCGCCGCCAATTTCTAAAGAAGAAATCTCAATGTTGCTGCTTAGACTAGTTAGGCGCGCGCCATAATTAATTTCCCCTTCGCCCTCGTCGTAGCTCATATAACCGGTTTCTCCGGGCGCGTTTAAATCAGCAAACATCAGATAGCTATCGTTGTCGACATCGAAATGCAAGCCCCAGCCGCCGGCCGGCACCAAATCATTGTATTTAACCAGGCCCAGAGTATTATTTTGCGCGTAGTGGATGTCGGCCACTAATTTTTGCGCGCTCATAATCAAATCCGTCCGCTTATTGGCCGTATTGTAGTTAGCAATAAACAAAGAGGCAATAATCGCGATAATAAAAATGCTGGTGACCATTTCTATTAGCGTGAATCCAACTTTCTTTTTATTCAATAAATATTTCATGGCAAATTAATTAATTTTTTATTCCGCTTTAATCTCATGCCAAATCGGTAATCCGTAATTAATCATAATCAAAGAGGAAGTACTGCAAACATAATTGTTTATGTCGGTCAGGCGTAAGGTGACAGTCGTCCCCGTTGCTTTCTTAAAGATAATTGAGGTTGTTGAGTTAGTCGCCCGAGAAATAATCGCGCCGGCGTCAGTCGTTGTCCAAAGATACAAACAATTGGGGCCGAAACAACTTTGCGGCGTAGACGGACTGCCGTCAGTATAATAGAAAGAATTACTGGTAAACAAAGTTGACGAAGCCACTTCCGGTTCGTAAGGATCCCAGGTGAAATAAGGGCTCGGGAATTCGTGCCGATAAGTCGTGAAGGTCTTGCTGTTACCGTCCGAGTTGCCGTCCGTATCCGTTCCCGAATTAGTCGTATATTGATACCATTCCGTCGGATTATCGTTTTCATCATATAACCTTATCCACCAATAATAATTGGTATTATAAGCCAGTTCCCCGCAAGTCGGATCCGAGTTGGGCAAAATATACTGGCCGGCCACCGCCGATGTCTTTTTCCCCGACCAGCAGACGGCCGTAGAAGTACTTAAAGTTTCCGAATTATTAACGACGATCTCATAAGCAGTTTGTTGGCCGCTTTTTTTATACCATTTCAAAACCGCGGTTCGGGCCGGTCCCGAACAAGCCTGCGTATAAGTCCAATTCGGCGCTGATAAATGACCAATTTGCAGGTTGCTGATATAAACTTTATAATTACGCATCGCACAATTGCTCGTACCGTTTATTTCCGTTTCACAATTAAAACTCAAATTACTTAGAGGGCTGGAAGCCGTACCAATAAAATCTCCGGGCGGAATATCCGTCCCCGGCAAAACCGGATTGTCCGCCGTATCCCAGGACTGAATTTTAACCGCCGGCGTAGACGGGATAGAACTGTCTAGCCTAATCCAAGACCCGTCCTTAACGACTCTCGCCCAACCATAAACTTTCTGGTCGGTCTCGTTATAGCAAGCCATGCAGCCATTGGCTAAAGTACAAGTCGGGCAATGAACGTTAAAATCATAACCCGGAGCCGGCGGCGAGGTCGTCGCGTTAAAGGAAATAAGATCCATGGTCTGGTTCCAGGCCTCGCCCGACAGTTTATTGTCTAAACTGATATAGACTCCGTGGATTAAATCCGTGCACGGTTCGGAATAAAAATGGAAACCGCGCGGTTCGGGCAAACTATAAAGATTCTCTGATACGTCCAGGCGGTCGCCGACGATATCGTCTAAACAATTAAAATAAACATAACGATAAGTATCGCCCCACCAGGCCAAGCCGCGCACCGTGGAAGTGGCCGCTAAACCGGTTTTCGCCCCGAAAACAAAGGCCGTCAGAAGAACCAGACCCACGCCAAAAAAAACGACTAACGCCGCCCCGCGCTTAAGGCCGAATTTTATTCTTACCAAATAATTTCTCATTTTCAGTGTCTTATCTTCCTCTTTATTATATCATTTTCCCCCGTCGGATGGAATAAAAAATATCCTTAGAAAAACTTTAACTTAGTTTTATCTGCTGTTTGCTATATTGATCTGACGGAAGGTGCAGCACTGCGGTCAGTGTCTTTGGTTGATACCCACAAGATCCCTTTGCAGGGATGAGGTTCGACTCCTCCACCTTCTGCCGTAGTAATTTGCATTTTAATTTAAAATTTGCTACTATTAATTCTTCGGGTATCAACCAAAGGTTCCTGTTAAGGAATAAAAACCCTCTCCTCACGGAGAGGTGTTTTTTTAAATAAATTTTTCCAAGAATTTCTTTCCCAAATCAATCATCTCTTGCCGCGTTTTGTCCGTCTTATCATCATAGCCAACTAAATGCAGCAATCCGTGAACCAATAAAAAATAAAAAATCGTCGCCGGTTTTTCCTTCCTTCCAAAAATTTCCAAATATTTATCCGGATTTTTCGTTTCCCTGATATTAATAATCACCTCGCCCAAGTAGCCCGGCTCCTTTCCGCCCCCAAACGACAAAACATCCGTTGTCTTGTCTATCCGTCTATACTCCTTATTTAACCTTTTCATTCTAATCTCGCCAATCACGGCCAGAGAAACATCCTGGCCGCTTTTTTTATAAAAACGCAAAAAACTTTCCGCGATTTTTTGCGTTTTTTTTAAGTCTATTTTTTGTTTAGTCGTATTGTTAATCTCCACCATATTTAGCTAGTATTAAATAAATTATACCTAACGGAGAGGTGTTTTTTTATATAATTCTTCTCACTTTTCTCACTAACTTATACAAACCATATAACCCCGGCCGAAAAACAATATCAAATGTTCCCGGATAATTAACTTCTCGCCCGCCGAAACCAAGTTTGAATCGCGTTACTCCCGGCCACCTCTTTTCATCAATTCCAAAAAAATCATAATACCTATAACCCGCGCGGCGCGCCTGTTTAATAAGTTCCCATTGCAATAAATAAGGCGCCATAACGTTGCGGTATTCATTATCCGAAGCGCCGTGCAAATAAGTAACTTTGTCGCCGCTAAAACAAAATATCCCTGCCGCAATATTTTTCCCCTCATAACTGGCAAAAAACAATTTAATAAACTCCGCGTTAAAATCAAGCAAGGCCTGATAGTGTTTTTTAGAGTGCAAGCGAAAATTATCACGATTACCCGTCAGGCTCATCAAGCGCCAAAATTCCGAAATATCCGCGGCTGAACCAAGCGCAACTTTAACTCCCTTCTTTTCCGCCAAGCGAATATTATACCGGGTTTTCTGCGCCATCGCGGCTAAGAGTTCGGCTTCACTCTTGTCTAAATCCAAAAGCAGACTTTTCTTAGGCTGCAAGTCGACTGTTCTCTGACTGTAACCAAATCCCCTTTGCTTGCCGTTAAACCCTGTTTGCCCGTCGTTAAATTCCTTCGGTTCAATCCTGACAAATAGAGCGCGCGGTTTTATTTTCTTAAGTTCCCGTAACAGAAACTCAATCCCCTCTTTTGAACCGATTGGCCCGCGCGGCACGTACCAATAAAAACAATCCCTACCAAACAATTTTCTAAAAAGTGGTTTCTTAATTAAAGTCGCCGCCCCGAAAAATTCCTGATTATCGCGCGCCGCGACTCTTAAAATTCCCTCCCCTTCCGCTTGTGAAAGTTCTCCCCATTCAAAAGATTGTAAAAACTCCATTCCGCTGACGTCAGCCGATTTTTTAACGAATTGATTCAATTGATTTAATTGTTCACGACTCTTTAAATAAACAAATTCCATATACTTAAATAAATAAATTCCATATCTTCAAATAGCTAAATTTCCTCCCTCTAAATTATACCACAAAACCAAAGAGAAGCCCGCGCGGCGAGCTTCTCTTAAATAATTGTTGCTTGTTAAAAATTAATTCATCCCGGCCGGAGTCGCCGTTAACATCTGATTTGCCGGCAAAACGTTAACCGCTGCGCCTAAGCAATACTTGATAGTATAGGAGGCACTGCCTGCCGAGCCGCTTCCCGAATGAACATAAGTATATTTATCCGGGGCGTAAGTTGCGCAATTCGTACCGTCAAACGGCGTGGGCGGCGCAGGTATCGCGCGCATGTAAGTACCGCCGGTTGGACTGTAAATCGGGTTATTAGGCGTGATAGAAGCATCGGCCGGATAATCGCCGACATCGTTATAATACATTTCCAGAGCTGTCTGAATTTGTTTGACATCAGCGACGCGTTTGGCGTCTCGCGCTCTCGCTCTGGCCTGGTTGAGAGCCAAGATTGACAGCGTTGATAGCAAGCCGATAATAGCGATAACTACCAACAACTCAATTAAGGTAAAACCTTGTTTATTTTTTTTCATAGCTCACCTCCCCTCAAAATTTCCGTTTCCTGATTTAACACCGGTTCGTAAACCAGCAAACGAAAAAGTTAAAATTAAATTTTATTTAAATTAAAATTACCGCGCTGTTGACAACTATATTTTTATTATAACATCAAAGAAAAAGAGACGCAATACTTCTTTGACCGAGCGACCGCTTTAGCGGCTCAGAACTGACTAGCTAAATTATACATCGGCAGAAGAACGGCCGCGACCATGATGCCGACGCCAACGCCCATAATGACCATAATTACCGGCTCCATCAATTTACTCAAGTTATCCAGCATATTGCTTGATTCCCGGACATAAAAAGAAGTGATCCGATCTAAAACGGCATCGATCTTGCCGGTCTTTTCGCCGACGGCAATCATCTGTGGCACCATCTTCGGTACATATTTACTTTCTTCCATAACAGTCGACAAAGGGTTGCCGTCATTAATTGACTCCAGGGTCCGCAGGATCAATTCCCGGTAAATCGTATTGCCGACGACGTCGGCGACAATTTCCAAACTGCGTGTAATCGTCACTCCGCCTTTGAGCAAGGTAGATAAAGACCGAGTAAACCGCATCAAATAAATATATTTAAATAGCGTTCCGAAAATCGGCATTTTGATCTTGAGTATATCAATCTGCCGGCGGCCGGTATAAGTCTTAAGATAAAGACGGATCAAAAATAGCACGGCGACAATTAGGATGATTATCAGCCAGAGATAATGTTGAAAAAAAGAAGAAACGCCGATGACCAGACGCGTGGACAAAGGCAATTTGGCGCCGGTTTCCGTTAGAATACTGGTCAGATTAGGAATAACATAAACCATCAAGACGACGCCGGCGGCGACGAGGCCGCACAGGATGAATACTGGATAAATCATCGCTCCCTTGATTTTGGAAATCATGTCATAGTTCTTTTCCATCTCATCCGCCAAGTAATTTAAAACTTCGTCCAATTTGCCGGAGGTTTCGCCGGAGCGAACAATGTTCACGAAAAATTCCGAAAATATTTTAGGCCGCTTGGCAAAAGCATCGGACAAGAAAGCACCGCTATCAACTTCAAAAGCGATTTCCGAAATCATGTTCTTTAAAGTAATGTTTTCTGTCTGATCCACCAGAATCAGCAAGGACTCCACGACCGGCACGTTAGCGGCGATCATCACGGAAAATTGGCGCGAAAAAATAACCAAGTCCTTACTCTTGATCGGCGCGATGAACATCAAAAATTTCATTTCTAAGGAATCGGTTTTCTCAATCAAAGACAACGGGGTTAATTCTTTGCGGCGCAATTTTAAACCCACTTCATTTTCCGACAGACCGATAACCCGGCCGGTTTTTATTTTGCCGGCCGTTGTTTCCGCTTTGTATTTAAAAATTGGCATATGATATTAGTCACCCCGTTCGCCAGTTGGCGGATGATGCGGGGTCTCATAAACTAGCTCTCAATAACTCTTAATATCTCCTCCATGGTCGTTATCCCCTGCAGCACTTTGATAATTCCGTCCTGCTTAATAGAAACAAAATCTTCGATCTTCTTGACGGTATCAATATTCAAATTCTTATCGCCGTTATTAACCATCTCCCGAAGTTGATCATTAATACCAATGACTTCGGCGATAGCGACGCGTTCCGAATAGCCCGTGTTTTCGCAGTGCTGGCAACCGACGGCCTTGAATATTTTATAATTGTTAAGAATATCTTCCGCGGTCGTAAAGGCCGGTAATTCCTCTTTAACTATCTGAGGTGGCATAGCTTTCAATTCATTAATAATCTCCTGAACGGCATCGGACGATAATTTCGTTTCTTGTTTGCAGTAGGAGCAGAGACGGCGCGCCAAGCGTTGAGCGATGACGGTTTTTAAGGTTGAGGACAACAAAAACCTTTCAATTTTCATATCCAAAAGACGGAAAACCGCGCCTAAAGCGTCATTAGTATGTAAAGTGGACAAAACTAAATGCCCGGTCAAGGAAGCGTGAATCGATAACTCGGCCGTTTCTTCGTCGCGGACTTCGCCGACCATGATAATATTCGGATCCTGACGCAAGAGTGAACGCAGGCCGGAGGCGAAAGAAAAACCGATTTTTGGCCGAATTTGCGCCTGGTTAATTCCCTTAATTTCGTACTCAATCGGGTCTTCCAGAGTAGAAATATTAACCCCTTCTTGATTTAAGATGGTGAGCATTGCGTAGAGCGTAGTCGTTTTACCTGACCCGGTCGGCCCAGTAACTAAAAAGATACCGCTCGTTTTCGCCATGCCCTCTTGAATACGCCGAAGAGCTAATTTACTAAAACCTAAACCTTCTAGAGTCGGCGCCCCCTTAGCCGTGTCTAAAATTCTCATCACCACTTTTTCCTGGCTAACCAAGGGCAAAGTGGAAATACGGAAATCAACTTCCCGATTATTGACTACTAGGCGGATGCGGCCGTCTTGGGGGATGCGCGTCTCATCTAATTTCAACTTGGCTAAAACTTTAATACGGGCGATAATCGCGTTATGAATGCTTTTCGGCAAAGTCAAAGAAGTATGTAAAATACCGTCAATCCGGTAACGCACCCGGCTTTCCTTAGCAAAAGGTTCAATATGAATATCCGAAGCCCGCGCTTCCACGGCGTGACGGATAATCACCGAGACGATGCGTGAAACCGGCGCGCTGTTAATATCTTCGTCAGTCACTCCTTCCGCTTCCGTCTTAACGGTCACTAATTCCTCCCCCTCTTCCTTGGCTTTGACTTCCAGGGCGCTAGAGATTTCTTCCTCAATTTTTTGATATTGTTTAAAAACTTTCTGATAGCTGGCGTTGGAAATCAAATAATATTTAACCTGTAATTTTTCATCGGCCGCCAAGAAATTAACCGCCTCCATCGCCTTTAAATTCGGTTCTACCAAACCGATCTTGAGGATTTTATTTTCCCGGCCAAAGGCTAAAATTTTATAATTTTTGGCGATCTCTTCCGGCAAAAAATTCAAAACTCCTTCCGGCACTTCTTCGGTCGTCAAATTATAATAATCCAGATTATAAATTTCCGCTTTGATTTCTGTCAATTTTTCCTCATCAATGATTTTTTGGTTAATTAAAAAAGAGCTGAGGTCGCTCGCTTCTTTGCTGACTTGCTTTTTTATTTGCTCCACTTGCTCGGCCGTAATAACTTGTTTCGCCCGAAGAGCCTGCAGTATTTGTTCAATCTTATCCATGATTTAATTAATTATTCTTGATAAAAAAGAGGTTGCTGTTACCGACCGCGCAATTAGTCGGTGGCGTCGTTGTCGCGTTTTCAATCGTGGTTGTCGCTGTTTCGGCTAGGGTCGTCAAAGTCGCGGCCGGTCGCTGGCAAATTTTATCAAAATCAAACTGTAAAACATTATTCTTTAAAGCCTTGAATTTGGCCGTCTTTAAAAGGTCGATATCTAAAGTTTCGCCGGACGTTGAAGAAGCGGTCTTGACGTAAGTCGTCGGCGGAATAATATTATTTTGCGCCCGGAGGTAATTAATAATCGCCTCGCGCGCCAAAAACAAAACTCCGCCGCCGGCAATCATCAGCGCGATTAAAACATATAAACAAAGTCGGTAAGTGTTTTTCAACATAAATTAAGGCGTCACTTTCTTATAATAATAAGTGGCGAAAGTAAAATTGGCGGTTCCGCCGGAGGGCGAAAAGTCTAATTTAACGATGTCCAAAAGACGCAAATTGTTTTCAAAAATTTTGACTAAATTCTTAAAGCCGGCGTAATCAATCTTGCTGATAGAAACATCCACATTAATCTGGCCGAGTTTCGGCGAAAGAGCCTGACTGGCCACGGCGGCTTCGGCGGTCGCGCCGCCGGCTGAGCCACCGTCCCCGCTCTCTTCTGGCCGGCTAAGCTTGACCGAGTCTAAAACGAAACTATTACTGGAAACGATTTCTTCTAGTTCACCGAACAATCTTTCCATCACGTAATTGTCCGTCAATAAACCGTTGAATTTTTGCAAATCGTTTTTATCAATCTTCTTATAAAGTTCCGCAATCGCTTTAAGATTCGTTAACTTTTTCTGCTGGGCCGCATAAAGCTTTTCGTGCATTTCAATATCAGCTTTAATAGCGCTTAAAGTTTGCGTAAATTTGGGGCGCAACCAGAAAAAATAAGCAACCGCCAAAACGAAAATAACGATGACTACGGTGATAACACTAAAATAGTTGTTAAGCAACAAATTTAAGGAATTTTGGTTTTTGGGCGCGCGGTTTAAAGCCATAAACTATTTTTTAAGAATCTCCGGCTTAACCTCCAATTTTAAATTGAAGCTTACTTCGCCGGCTTTGGCGGCATCGGCGCTCTGACCGAGGCTAGCGCTCGTCACCTTGACGGATTTGGTTGAAGAGCTGTTCAAAAAAGCCTTGACTTGCCAGGAAACATCCGCGTAGCTCGGGGCTTTGGCGGCAAAATTATAAATGCCGGTTAAGTCGCCTTTGAAGCTGCCGAACTTGACGCTGCTTAGCGTGTTCTTTTCCAACCAGGAGAGAAAGTTACTCCAATAAATATGATTATTAAGTAAATTAGTAACCTCAATAGTTTTATCTTTATAAGTGACGGCAGCATCAGCGGTGGATTTAAGCTTACTGATTTCTTTATCAACCTGAGCGACTTTTTCCTCTAAAACCTGAGCACGCAAACCCTCTTGTTTTTCCCACCAATCCAAACCAAAATAAATTTCCGCTAAAAGCAGACCAGTAATAAAGAGGACAAATAAAAGAATGGTTAAATTTTTACTCCAATCAAAAGAAACCTTGATTTCGTCTTTAATCAAATTCACCTCCAAAATTTTAGGATTTTGGAGAACCTGTTTTTTGACTTCGCTAGCCTTAAGTTTTCTGTTAAGAAAAAGCATGGGGGCTTCTTGATTTTTTTCGGGATGAACCCGAAAATAATTTATTCAATCTCGCGCATCGCCAAACCGATGGCGACCGCCAGGCGTGGGCCGACTTCACTTAAAACTGGTTTTAATTCCGCCGGATAATTAATACGATTCCAGGGGTCGCCGATAATTACTTTGATATTCAAACGTTTCGCTAAATAATCAGTTAAATTAAGCAACAATGCGCCCCCGCCGGATAAAATAATTTTCTCCACCTCCCCGCTCCCCTGAGACCGAAAAAAGTCCAGCATATACTGAATCTCGGTGACAATCGGTTCAATCGTCTTAACTAAAAGTTGCGGCAATTCTTCCTGACTGCTCTCGTTCAGCGTCACGCTTAAATCAAATTTAAATTGTTCCGCCTGGGCGTAAGTTAGACCCATTTTTTCCGCCAGCGTCTTGGTAATCGTCGCGGCGCAAACCGCCAAGCTCCGATTTAAAACCGGGATACTTTCTTTGACAATGGAAAGGTCGGTGGAATTCGCGCCGATTTCCACGATCATGACTGTTGTCTTGTCATCGCCAACGAGCGACCGCACTAAAGAAAAAGTTTCCGTTTCTAAGCTGGCCAAACGTAATTTCGCCACCTTAAAAACATCGATATATTTGCGCACTAATTTTTTCGGGCTGCCGGTCAAAAAAATTCTTAAGTTCCCCCGATTGGCGATTTTGCCGTTCGCGTCGGGAACGATTTTCCAATCTAAGATCATTTCTTCCGGTGGCAGCGGAATGACTTTTTTCGCTTCTTCGTTCACGGCGGCGGCCAGATTCTTTTTATCCACGTTCGTCAAACTGATAATCGAGGAAAAAACCGCGAAAGTCGGCAAAGAAGCCGTCACTTTTTGGCTGGTAATTTTAGCGTCGTTTTTGACCTTAAGAATAGCTTTAGCTAGATAATTAATGTCTTCAATTTTAGTAAAATTGACCTCCGCTACATTTTCGCTGAAAGCGTAATTAGACAAATAAATTTTACGGTTCTTTTTTTTAAGCTCCACCATTTTCAAAGACGAATCGCCGATGTCAATCCCTAAAAAAAGACTGTCCTTTCCCCAAGAATTTAAACCCATAGAAAATATAAAAAATTACTACCCTAAAAATTGAATTATCTTTTGGCTTAGTATATAATAATTATATAATATTCGGCAACAATAAACAAGTGTTATATGAATATCTTCGCGCGCTATAAAAAAATCTTCTTGGTTTTGGCTTTTTTGATCCTAGTTTTAGCGATTGGCTACTTGCTCTGGCGGCTTTTTTTCAAATCGAGCGCTCTGCCACCGACTGCGACGAGCACTCCGGGAGAAATCAGCGGCTTGCCGACCGCCGAGCCGGGCACTGGCCAAAGCGGCGAACTTGGCGGCACTGGCACTTTGCCCGGCGAAGAGCCGGGCGGAACTCTCACTCCGGGAACGAGCGCGGTCAGCCCTGACGAACCCAACCCCTTAGCGGTCGGCGGCTTAACTAAAACCGACGCCCTAACTAATTCTCCGGTTTTAGATCCCGTTCTTAGCGCGGACGGCCATGTCCAATATTATGACCAAAATGACGGTCGTTTCTATAAGATTGACGAAAATGGTAAAGTGACTTTATTAAGTGATCAGGTTTTTTATAACGTCAGGCAGATCGTCTGGGCGCCCAATAAAGACCAGGCGATCTTGGAATATCCTGACGGCAACAAAATCCTTTATAATTTTAATACCAAAAAACAGGTAACTTTGCCGGCGCACTGGAAAGATTTTTCTTTTTCGCCTTCAAGCGATAAAATCATTTCTAAAAGCATCGGTCTTGACCCGGAGAACCGCTGGTTGGTTGTGGCTAATGCCGACGGCTCCCAGGCGAAAGCCTTAGAATCTATAGGCACTAAAGACGCGACCGTTTTCCCTTCTTGGTCACCAAATAACCAGATCGTCGCCATGTATACCAAGGGCGTTGATTTTGACCGCCAGGAAATTTATTTTGTCGGCTTAAACGGTGAGAATTTCAAATCGACCATGATTGAAGGCCGCGGGCTCCAAACCGAGTGGTCAACAAACGGTGACCGTCTGCTTTACAGCGTCTACAGCACTCGCGATGATTTAAAGCCCCGCCTCTGGGTCGTTGACGCTTCCGGCGATACAATTAACCAAAACCGCCGCAGTTTTGATCTGCAAACCTGGGCTAGCAAATGCACTTTCGCCTCTAACACCGAAATCTATTGCGCCGTACCGGAAACTTTAGAAAAGGGCGCCGGTCTTTTCCCGGAATTGGCCGATAAGACAAAAGATGATCTTTATAAAATTGATTTAGCAAACGGTACAAAAACTTTAATCGCCGTACCCGAAGGTGCCTATAATATTTCACAAGTGCTAGTTCCGACGAGCGACGATTATCTGTATTTTACCGACAAAAAAACCGGTCAACTTTACAAAGTTCGATTAAGATAAGGGCTGATAAAAATAACGGCTCAATAGCGATTTAAAAATCAATGACTTTTAAAAAGTTTCTGCTTGATCTCCTTTTTCCGATTAATTGTCTAGGTTGTCGTGCTGAGGGTATTTGGCTTTGCGAAAAATGCTTTCGGCGCTTAAAGTTCAATACCAAAGAATATTTTCTGAAGACGCCCTATTTAAAGAGAATCTTCCTGGCGGGCGATTACGACGATGAATTACTGGCCAAATTAATCAAGCATCTCAAATTTAATAGCTTAGAAGCAATCGGACTAACCTTAGGCCGATTTTTAGTCTTATTCTGGCAAGGAATTATTTTTAACCAAAATATTCTGTCTCCCGGTTTCAAAAATTTGACGCCTTCCCGAGCGACTAATATCTTAGTCATCCCCGTCCCTCTTTCCTTAAAACGATATCGCGCCCGCGGCTTTAATCAAGCCGAAATCATCGCCCGTTATTTTAGCGACCAATTCGGCTATGAATTGAATTTAAATTTAAAAAGAATTAAACATCGAAGACCTCAATCCTCTTTGGGCGAAGCCAAACGACAAGAAAATATAAAAGATGCTTTTGCTTGGACTGGCCCTAAATTAACCGGCCAAACAATCGTTCTCATTGACGATGTTGTCACTACGGGCGCAACTTTAAACGAAAGCGCCCGGATATTAAAAAGCGCCGGGAGCGGCGATATTTACGGTTTGGTTCTAGCTAAAGGTTAAATATTTACAAATTTAAAACAATCACTTATAATAGAATAATCAGGCTGATTGTCGGAATTACCAACTCCGATTACAAATAAGAAACCGCCATGGTTTCCTAAAGCCTTAAATTAAGACGCTTTCTTAAATAAGGAAAGAAACCGGGTGGAACCGCGAGATTTAAAATCCCGTCCCGGTAAAAACAAATTTTTGTTTTTACTAGGAGGGGATTTTTAAATCCAAGTAGCTTTCATCCGGGCTCGTCGTCCGGCAACATATTTCTTCGCTCCAGATTTTTTCTGGGGCAAAAACTCATTATTCATTCGTTTTTGCTCTACGAAAAAATAGTCGCTCCAAAATATGTTGCCGGCCGCTCGCACTCCTAATATCTAAGTTCCTAGCATTGCCTAAGCTATCGAGCGCCAGGTTTCGCGAAGCGAAACTAATTTGGTGGCATCTACGGCGAGCTGTAAATATTCTTTTTTAAAAATTGTAAAATTTTTTAAAAAAGAATATTTAAGCGAGTCAGGGCGAGAGCAATTATAAATTATAAAAATATGAAAAAAGAAGAAATCAGTTTGGAAGTCAAACGCCATTCCCTGGCGCATCTTTTAGCCGCCTCAGTTAAAGAACTTTGGCCGAGTGCGCAATTAGCAATTGGTCCAGCAATCGCTACCGGTTTTTACTATGATATTGATTTTGGCGAAACAAAAATTAGCGATGCCGATTTAAAAGACCTAGAAAAAAAGATGGCGCATTTAGTAAAACAGAATTTAAAATTTACTCGCCAAGAACTTAAAATTGACGAAGCTTTAAAAGAAGCCCAAAAAGAGGCTAATCCTTATAAAACCGAACTAATCGCTGATTTAAAGAAACAAGGCGAAACAAGCGTCTCCTATTACACTGTCGGGAAATTTATTGACCTCTGCCGCGGCCCGCATATTGAAAGCACCGGCCAAATTAAACCCGGCAGTTTTAAGTTGGATAAGCTCGCTGGCGCTTACTGGCGCGGCGATGAAAAAAACAAAATGCTTACCCGTATTTACGGCCTGGCCTATGAGACCAAAGAAGAACTGGAAGCCTATTTGAAAATGATGCAGGAAGCGGAAAAAAGAGATAACCGCCGATTGGGTAAAGAATTGGATTTGTTTCATATTGACGAACTGGTTGGTCTGGGCTTGCCGCTCTGGCATCCCAAGGGCGCGAAACTCTGGCGCGTCATTGAAAACTTCTGGTATGACGCTCACGAACAAGCTGACTATGATTTAGTTAGATCGCCACATATTGGCAATAAGGTTCTTTGGGAAACTTCCGGCCATTGGGGTTTCTATAATGACAGCATGTATCCGCCGCTGGAAGTTGGCCAAAGCCTCTTGGCCAACCAAAACAAAGAAAAAGTCAAAGAATCCGAAGCTTATCTCCTAAAACCGATGAATTGCCCTTTTCATGTTCAGATTTATAAAAACAATCCCCGTTCCTATCGCGATTTGCCGCTCCGCTGGGCCGAGTGCGGCACGGTTTACCGTTTCGAAAAGAAAGGCGAACTGTCCGGCCTAACCCGCGTGCGCGGTTTTACTCAGGATGATGCCCATATTATTTGTCGAAGCGACCAAGTAGAAGAAGAGCTGGGGCGGGTAGTTGATTTCATTCTCTTTATTTACAGCTCCTTCGGCTTTAAATTAGAGGATGTTAAAGTTTATCTATCGGTGCGTGATCCCAAAAGCACTAAATACGCCGGAAGCGAAGCCGGTTGGAATTTTACTGAAAAAGTTCTGGAAAAAGTCGCTCAAGAAAAAAAACTAACCTATCAAAAAGATATCGGCGGCGCGGTTTTCTACGGTCCGAAATTAGATTTCAAAGTCAAAGACGCTTTGGGACGCGAATGGCAATGCTCAACCCTGCAATTTGATTTTAATCTACCCGAACGCTTTGCCATGACTTTTACTAATAACCGAGGCGAGAAAGAACAACCTTATATGCTGCACCGTGCCCTATTCGGCTCGTTTGAAAGATTCATTGGTTTGTTAATCGAACATTATGCCGGCGCTTTCCCGGTCTGGCTCTCGCCCGTGCAGATTAAAATAGTTTCCGTCGCCGAGGCTCATATTCCGACGGCTAAGAAATTAGCCACCGAGTTTAGGGCGGCTGGTCTGCGTGTGGAAATTGATGAAGCTAATGAAACCGTCGGCAATAAAATCCGCAAAGCCGTATCCGAAAAAGTTCCCTATATGTTGGTAATTGGCGATAAAGAAATGAACGCCTCGCTTTTAAGCGTCCGCGATCGCGGTCAACAGGAAACTCGGGAAATAAAAAAAGAAGATTTTATCGCTGAGGTTATTAAAAAGATGGCCGAACGGGTTTAGTGGTTCCCAATTATCGGTGGAATACGCTCACGCGACTAATAAGCTTCCTTCGCTTGGAGAGTCAACGGTTTTATGATATTATATTTTTACCATTAACCAAAGCTTGCTATGAAAAAACACAAACCTTTGCTTATAATCGGGATTATTCTGGCGGCCATTGCCTTGCTGCTCGTCTTGGGTCGTCTGACTAACCGGCCGAAGGCGGGAGCATATAATCCGGCTGGCCCAGAAATGATCCTTTTCTACGGCGACACTTGCCCACACTGCGAAATCGTTGAACAATATATTAAAGACAATAATATCAAGACCAAATACCAATTCCAAGAACTGGAAGTTTTTAATAACAAAGACAATGCCGCTTTGCTGGCTGAAAAAGCGCGAACCTGTAATTTAGATACTTCGGCAGGCGTAGGCGTCCCCTTCTTTTACGCCGGCAGCCAGACTTGCCTCTTAGGCGACCAAGATATAATTAATTTTTTTAAAAAATGAAAAAATTATTTTATTTAACGCTTCCGATTTTAGCTTTAAGCGCTCTACCAGCCAAAGCCATTTGCCCGGTTTGTATTGTCGCGGTTGGCGCCGGTTTGGGCTTGAGCGAATATCTCGGCATTGACAATACTATCGCCGGCGTTTGGATTGGCGGCCTCTTAGTTGCTGTTTCTGCCTGGACCGTTGCTTGGTTTAATAAAAAGAATTGGACTTTTGGTAATAAAGACCTGCGCGATATTTTGGTTTATATCCTTTTTTATGTCCTAACTATTTGGCCATTATTTGCTAAAAATCTGATTGGTCATCCTTATAGCCGTCTTTGGGGCGTGGATAAATTAATCTTAGGCGTGATTTTCGGCAGTATCGGTTTCGCTTTAGCTGTTTTATGGTATAACAATCTTAAGAAAAAGAATAACGGGCACGCCTGGTTCCCTTTTCAAAAAGTCGTCTGGCCGCTTAGTGCCCTCCTTATTCTTAGTCTTATTTTTTATTTTTTAACCCGTTAATTCCCCTCGCCCGGACTCGCTTAAATATCCTTTTTAAAAATCTGACGATTTTTAAAAAGGATATTTACAGCTCGCCGTAGATGTCACCCCGGTTAGTTTCGCTTCGCGAAACCTGGCGCTGATTAAATTTAAATTTAATTATATGTCCGAAAACTTATTATCTTTGAATGAGATGATTGACAAGGTGGATAAAATGAAAAAAGATCATGCTTTAGATCTTTCTTCCGATCAGGATCTCTCTATCGCCATTATGAATTTAGTCAGTATTGAAGAACATTTCTTTTTTACCGGCGCTAAAACCGGTAAGAGTGAGTATTACGATCTCTTAAATGAGGTGCGCGAAATGCGCAAAGCGCTTTTGAAAAAAATAATCAAGGAATATGAAGGCGAAGTCTGGTGCATTTCCAAGCATCTTTTAGCCGCTTCCTATCGCTTAATGGAGGTTGGCACTAAAGCCCAGGGCAATGATAAAAAAGAAGAAGCCCAAGAAATGTTCCAGAAGGCCTATGATCTTTATTCCCTGTTTTGGGGTTTAAATATGAAACTGATTAATGTCGGCGAGATAAAAAAAATTGATGACGACGCGCTTAATACCAAGAAAAAAGGCTTAACCGGCCGCCTCGGCGCTTTGGTTAAAAAAGTAATTGACTGTTGTATTGAGTAAAATTGATGGCTGTCTTAAATAAACCTGTTTTATTTTTAAAAAGAAAAACGGTTGGCCAAATAAACGGTCAACCGTTTTTTTATCTTCAAGCAAAGGTTTAGTTCTCCACCACGATCATCTCTTTAACAACTTTTTTAATTGGCACTTTATCGCCCGTTGAATAAGCGCGAATCGCGTTAAACAAAATCTTACTAGAATAGCGATAATTTTCGCCACGCCGCGTTCCCGGATCATTGGTAATGAACTGCTGTTTCGAATAATCATAACCCTTAATCAAAATCATATGACGCTCCGGACCGGGCGAAGTGAAATAAGGATTCTTAAGCGCCTGGCCGTTCATGGGCGTTAAAACAATATTTCCCTTTTCCAATTCTTTGATAATATCAGCGGCGCTTGTAACCGGTTTAACGCTTACTTTAGAATACTTAAAATAATCCTTAAAAATCCAGTTAACCATATCCTTTAAAGCCACGTCGCGGAATTCCCCGTATTTCTTTTTTTCAAAATCAGACAGGGTAATAATTTTTTTCCGCCATTCTTTCTTACTTATTTCCGCCCCCTTCTTTATCCCCTCGCCCTTAACCCAAGCGAAAGCCATAAGCGCCGCCGCCTCTTCGCAACCGTCCTGCTGGCGGATGTCTTTCCATTCAGCGGTCGGCGCCTGAGCCGTAAAGGGGACGGCTAAAACAAAACTTTTGTCAGCGGCCGAAGCCACTGGCAAAAGCATAAAATTCACTAATATCAAAAGCGGCCAGAAAAACCGGCCGCTAATTATTAATTTATTTTGTTTCATTCCACAACGAATTTTTATATTTCTCAATTATCCGGTCAATCGTACCGTCCGCCTTATATTTTTCCAGGAGACTATTAATTTGCGGCAAATATTTGTTAAACGGCGATTTTTTGGAAATCGTCAAATAAAAGTTTTCCGTGCTGACGTACTTAGGCAAAATTTCTACCTGATCAGCTAACTTATTTTTATAAATATAGCCTTGTACCGAATAAAGCGCGTAAACAAAATAATCAACCTCACCTTTATCTAAAGCCGCGAAAGCCTCTTGCGGCGTGCCGACTTTAACGACGTTTAATTTAGTCGCGATAAAATTATCAAATTCCTGACCGTAGCTGTCGCCGCTGGTCACAATTCCTTTTTTAGAAACTAAATCCTCCCATTTCTCATAAGGAAAAGCCTTCCCCTTTTTAACGACCAAAACTACCGGATCAACCGTATAAGGGATAGAATAATCCATATAGGTTTCCCGGTAAGCCGTCTTATAAGCCGCCACTAAAACATCAACCGTGCCTCCTTGCGCTTTCTCCTGGACAATATCCCAAGGACCTTCGTATTTAGAGACCGCCTTAATTCCTAATTCCTCAAAAATTTTTAAAGCAATTTCCGGTCCAGCGCCGACAATCTGATCATTTTGCTGATACATAATTGGCGGCCAATCTGAATGGCCGGAAGCAACGAGGACCTTCTTTTGGCTGTAAATAATAAAATACCAGGCCGCGGCCAGAATAATCACCGCGAGCACCGCGATAATAACGATTAATTTTGTTTTTTTGTTCATATAATTTAATTGCTAGTTTACTAGCTGCCCTATTTTTAGGGTAAACCCCTAAATAATGGGTTATTTTTATTATACCAAAAAATCGCCCCCTTGGCGATTTTTTATTCCTCCAACTTCGCCTTAAGTAAAGGCACGATTTGCTTGCGCATGATTAGTTCCTCCCGCTTGGCAACATTCCCTAAAAATTTAACCCCCAAAACTTCCTCCAGAAGTTTTTTAGCCGCCTCCTCGCTAGCGACAAAATAATTCGCGCCTTCTTCCAAATCAATATTATTTTGAAAAATGAAATCCAAATTCATTTCTGTCTTGATTTTGCTAAGCGTCTCAATAATTTCTTGTTCCCGTTCTTTGATCAACTCTTTCACGCCAATTATTTCAATTTGAGCAATGCCTAATTTTTTATCACCAAAAGTAAACCAGGCTAAATCGCCGGCGATTCTTTCCGGAAGTTTAGCGCCACTTAGATCAGATTTCGCTAAAAAAAGTTCTTTGGCGAAAGACTCGTCAAGCCGCGTAAGCGGTTTAAGCCAGCTGGCCATTTCTCTATCACGCTCGGTAGTCAGGGTCCCCTTGAAATTGAGCGTATTGGAAATAATCGCCCCATAAATCAAAATCGCCGCTTCTTGGGAAATGGCTATTTTATTTTCTCTAAATTTTTCACCAATTAAGGTGGCCGCGGCGCCGACTAACTCTATCTGGACCTTGGCGTTAGGAAATTTATCAGCTTCGTGTATCTGGCGGTGGTCAATTATTTCAATGACTTTAGCTGGGTCCACTTTGCCCTCTAAGCCGTTAAGGTCGCTGGAATCAACTAAAATAATTTTCTCATACTTATCCGTATTTGAAATCGCGGGCGGATAGTTAATTTTAAAACGATCCAAAAGATATTTAGCTTCATCATGGGGTTCGCCGCTAATTCCTGGTTCTGCTTGCCGGCCGATTTTCAATAAAAATTCGGCGTAGCCAATCATACTGGCGACGCCGTCTAAATCCGGATTAACATAACCAGTGATAAGAGTCTGGTTCATAAAAAATATTATTCTAGTTTATAATTTTAAACATTCCCCTTCGCTAATCACTTCAACCTTACCGTCAACAACTTTAAGAGCCGACTCGTCATCAAGACAATAAACTGTTTTTCCGGTTTCTTGGGCAAATTTTTCCGAATCTTCTTTCCTGGAAAACAAATGCTTCGGAGAATTAAAATGAGGACGAGTGTAGAAATCAACAAAATTTAGAGCCTCTTCGCCGTTATAACCAAATTGCTCTTGATAATATTCTTTCTTTTCGCGGTTACTAAGCGCTAAGTCCGGATTCGTTACTGTGCTTCCGGCGCTGATTCCGACATAAACCCTGGTTTTTAATAATTCCGGTAATAATTCGGCTAAGCCGGATTCTTTTAACCAGCGCATCAAATGGGGGACGCTTCCGCCGGAGAAAAATAAAACATCTCCATTTTCTATTTTCGGCAACCAGACTTCTTTCGGAAGCGCCGAAATATCAACAATATCAATAAATTTAAAACCCTGCTTCTTAATATTATTAAGATCGTTTATAAACCAATCCTTAGTCCCCCGGGCCATATTCATGGCCGTCGGGATAAAAACAATCGTTGTTTCTTGAGCCGGTTTGCCGACTAATTCTAATAAAGCCTTGGCGATTGATTGATTGGCCAGACCATAGGAAGTTAGTAGTAATTTCATAAAATTAGTTAGAGCTTTTACTAGTGTTTATTTCAATAAAGTTAAGATGAGTCTAATCATCTTTTCTTTTTCCTTCGGATTACTCTCGGCAACTAGGATAGTTAAAGCGGTTAGGGCAGAGGAAGTCAGGCGGGTGGTGTCTAAAATTTTAGCTTGCCGCAAAAACCAAATAAAAGCATAGGCGCCGTTGCGTTTGTTTCCGTCAATAAAGGGGTGATTTTTTACCATGAACTATAAAAGATGAGCGGCTTTTTCTTCAACGCTCGGATATAATTCCCGGCCACCGAAGGTCTGCATAACATTGCCGACAATCCCGGAAACAGCGCCGCTTCTCTGTTCTGAACCAAAAATATCGCTGGCTTCACCTTTTTTTATTAATATTTGTTTGAGCTCATGTAAATTTTCTAAAAGTTTCTCGACGGTCAAAGCTACTTTCTTCTTAGTTGCACCTTTTGCCACTAAGGTGTCTTTATCATAAGCATCAAGCGAAAGCCAGGTGTTCGCAAACATGTTAACTAATTCCAACATGCTGGCAGTATCCATATTCGCGTCCGACGACAAAAGCTTCTTAACATCATCAACCGCTTTTAAAAATTGCTGATAATTTCTAGCGATACGGCTCTTGTTTATCGCATAGCCATCAGTGATATAGGCGCGCAAGGTTTTCGTCGCCCACTTACGAAATTCTATGGCTACTTTAGAATTCGTTCTATAACCGACACTTAAAATAACATCTAAGGAATAAAATGCCACTGGTTTATCAGAATTTGCATTATGCATTTTTTGCATATTGCCTTTTTCTTCAATTTCTTTGTCTTTAAAAATGTTTTTAATATGACGGGACACCACAGATTGATCCACGCCAAAAAGTTTCACAATTTGCGCCTGCGTCGCCCAAATCGTATCCGCCTGAGCGTCCTTTTTGATTTCAATCGCCCCGGATTTAGTTTGATAAATTATTATTTGATTGCCTTTATTTTTAGTTTTCATATTTATTTAATATTAACACGACGTATCCAAAATTTCAATTCTCCCTACAAAAAATAGCCTGTATTCAGGGCTATTTTCAATCTGCGGGATGTTAGAGAGGTTATTCGAATTATTGCCACTCTAGCATATTCTGGCGGTTTATTCAAACGAAGAGACGCAGCGAGAAACAAGGCGCTGTTTTGTTCAATATGATATTAACAATAAAAAAAGGGGGGCTGTTGATTGCCCCCCCCTCCACCATTCATTTCTCTGCCCAGAAGGATACTTCAACCATATCCTTCTTCGCCGGATCAGTTAAGGCTTTCTTATGCGGCACCTGATATATCTCCAACAACCTGAATCCAGCCCGTTGGAACATTTGTTTTAACTCTTCTGTATCCGCTATAAACTGCCAATTATTATACTGTCGAAGAACATCTAATCTGGCCAACGGATTAATTCCAGAGAAACAATTGGCTCGTCCGAAGAATTTTCCACCCGGCGAGCAAACTCGGAATAGTTCGTCCAGTAGCCTCTGCGCTGATGCTTTTTTCTCTGTATAGGTTTTGGCTTTATGACCAAGGCCATGAAGAACCGCTTCCAGATACAATAGGTTAAATTCCCGATCCTTAATTCCGCCGGGCCGGGAAAAATTAGTTGTCAGCTCGTTCCAGAAACGGAGATCCTTGAGATTTCTAATATCTCCTTGGGCGAATAGTCGAACCGCTGCATTTCGGCTTTCATTTTTTTCCTTTCCATAATAATCAAGGCCGCGTAGAATTTCAGGCATACTTATGTCTACTCCCAAAAATCGCCCGGCGCGCAATTTTTCTTTGATGGCGCGCAGGTCATTACCGTGCCCACAACCGACTTCAAGATAGGAGAGCCCGCTGGGTTCGTTACCATAAGTTTCTTGGATCCAACTTAAGATTTTCGCCAAAAAATGATGTTCTACGATCCGGGGATTTCCCAGCCGATCAATCAATCTCGGCCACTCATCATCCGAATTTACATAAGCGCTTGCTTCAGTTCCATCTGGCAGCCAATCTTCTGGCAAGTTTTGAAAGGTTTGCTTTTTTTTCATGATTATTCCTCCTGTTTTTTATTTGGTTATTAAGGTAATTATTTAACAGTGAATAATAACATAATCATTTAATTTTAACAAGATGATACCCTGCGCCATCCATCCGTTATAAGACAAAATAGTATAGTAAGCGGGGCCCTTTGATACTTTTTTATCTTAAGTTGACCAGAATATATAGATATTTATTTTATAAGAATTTGATTTAATTGAATAATTATGTTAATTTATATTGAACCAAAAATTAGCAAAAATGAAAAGTACTTTAATATCAAAAAATTGCCCCGAGCTTGTTTTAATAGAACAATTAAGAGAAGTAAAAACAGTTGAACAAAGATCAGAAATTAATTCAAAAATCAGAGAAATGCTAAAAGTAGTAGACAATGGAATTATTGTTTATGCTGCTATTTTTATGAATCATGACTTGTCTTTTAGAGAACTAAGAAAAAGAGTCAATGGTGAGCATTTCAACGATTTAGGAGAATTATTTGATCTTATGGACAAAATGTATAACTTTTCTCATGGACAGTCTTACAACAAGCTATTTAGTCTTACGCGACAAAGAATTATACAAATATCTAAATCTAAACCAACTGAAGAGATCGTCAATATCGTTAAAGAATACGGGAGTAATATTCATATTCTAGGAGATGATACGCCAATTGTCGATGATATGCTAGCTGGCCGAAATGATTTAGAAGAAATCGCTAACAATCTTTCTTCACAGGGATTTAACCCCGAAGAACTAAGCCTTACTTTGAGAAACCGTCCTAAAAAATAGAGACGGTTTTTTATTTGATATAGCTCGCTATCCCGCTTACTCTGAGATAAATGAGTTTTCAGAGCTAATCAAAAAACCCAGTAAATACTGAGCTTTAAGGTCTATCCGATACTAAATTGTCTTGGCGGAGAGGGCGGGACGTAATTGGAATGGTTATTGCTTCCCGTATTGATTGCTATTCGTAAATCCGTATAAAAATATATTCATGTTCTTCTTTAGATGTGTTTTCGATTTCATGAAAAATACCTTGTGGAAACACAAAAACATCTCCCTCTGAGTAAGGATATATGTCATCTTCATCTCGCACGGTGCCTTGCCCTTTTAACACGAACATTACCTCATTCATTCTTTCGTGCGCATGCCAGGCAAATTTAGCACCGGCTGGCAAAAATCCATGAGTCATGCCTTGTACGTTTTTAACTTCATTGTCGGCTAGTAACAATTTCCGTCCGCCACTGCCACCATGAGCGTCCTCACGTACAAAAATTTCATGAGATTTTTTTTGGATTTTCATATTTATCTTAATATTAGCACTGCCTGTTTCAAAGTTCAATTATCCCTAGCAAAAATAGCCTGTGTTTAGGGCTATTTCTAATCTGCAAAGAGGCGGGGACTATATCCGAACCGGAATCCATAAGAACATCGACAAAAAGGCTGATAGTTTTAAAAACTAAAGCCCGTATTTTAAAATCACATGGATTTTGATTTTTTATTTAGTTCCCTCCAATTATTCTTAAAATAATCCAGTTTATTAATCGCCTGTTTAATAAAGTTTTTAATAACTTCTTGATCAACATCATTAATTGTCGAATATTCTAACTTCTTTAGAAAAAAACTATCACCGGCTATAAATTTCTTATTTTTATCATCTAAAATACCGCCGAAATGGAAGATCAGGCTAATGGCTTTTTTAGTCTGCGCAATCCCGCAGATCCAGTGATGATAATCTCCTGACAGACCATATGTTAATCGTCCCCACTTAATATCACAGCCGAGTTTTTTATCAGCTGACTCTATCGCTCTAGCTAAGGATTCAACGACTCCTTTGAAATCTGGGTTAATCCGTGATAGATATGTTTTTTGATTTCTGTATTCATATATTATTAATTATTTTATCAAATCCATATCTATATTATATCTCAAAATTTACTTTATTGAATAGCGGTTTTCACGGTAAAGACGAAAATTCAAAGTTGCCATCCATTATCTATATGCCTCCATCCTTTTCCATCTTTTCTAAGAATAAAAATAGCCCGTGTTTAGGGCTATTTACAATTTGCGGGGAGAGTGGGACGCTATTCGAACTTTTTATAATTTTTCCGATTTTTTATTTATTTTATTATCAGTCAAGACATTCTTCTCCGGATAACAACAGATTACATTATCTAAATACTGAATACCGCAAAAATAGTCACAAATGGAAACATTTTTAACGGCGCACTTATGAATATTGTTCCCTTCCGCCTCATTCCAGGGGCATTTCATCTGCTTCCAAGACGTATTATCTTCGGAAGTCAAATCAATATCCATGTTAGCGCCGTCCAAAATTTTAGTTTTCATATTTTTTAAACTATTGACCGATTTTTTAAAACATAATATAGACTCAAACAATAAAAAAGAAGCTAAATCGGCGCTTTTTCTAATTTTCTGTTTTTATTTGATTTTTTGATGCGCGTTTGTGCTTTGTTTATACCATCTGGCACCGGCAAGTCTTCCGGCATCGTCCCTCCCAAACTGTTAATAGTATTACGAACTTTTTGCCCGACTTCATAATGAGCTAAGCCGGCGTTAGCCTCTCCATGAATATTTTCACGACGAATTTTCGCATCAGTCTGCGTAGCGCGAAAAAGGTTAGCCGCTAATTCTTCGCTACCCATATGATCAAGAATCTGCTGATTTGCCTTCAAATTTTTACGTTGCTGAATATCCTGCATCGTCAAGCCTCCGTATAAACCCTGATAACCACGATTTTGAAAAATTGCATAATTCTTAACTCCAGCCGACGAGGCGGCTTGTGATAGACTGCGATTATGTTTTTTCATTTCTTCCCGTAAAAAGACTCTCTTATTGTCTTCAACTAGATTATCTGCTCTTTCCTGCCGACGCGTCTGAATTGCAAAATAAGTTTGACCTTTGGCAACCACCACCTTAGTCGGATTCGAATTTTGGACAATCAAATAACAGGCATAACGAGATAAATAAATTGTTTCGACGGTTCTGGCGGCCCCTGAACCGATGGCGACCATTTCGTCGGCATGGACAAAATGGTTGTGGATATCTTCACCGCTATTTTCACAAGAAATTTGAGCCTTTTCAATAACATTTAAAAATTTACGATAATCAGTATATTCTAAAACTTCCGCCAACTCCCTGGAAGACCAATATCCCTTACCATTTTCATCAATTCTTTTAATTGTTTCAAATATATTTTCGGACATATTTTTTAAAATTATTGCTTAATTTGTCTCCTAATAATATCATAAAATTCCTAAAGAATCAACGTTTTTAGAATAAAAACCTAGTTAAAAACGGACGGGAATTTCCGCCTCGCGGCGCTTATGCCGCGCCGCTCGTTGTCCGGGGCGGACCCGCTAAGCGCTCGCTAACTCGCGCTTATCGTCACTCGTCCGCTCGTTCTCGCTTCGCTTGAACTCGCGTCTCGCCTGCCTGCCGGCAGGCAGGCTCGCCGCTTGTTCTCATCCCTACCTTTTTCACATTAAGCAAAAGACAGGATATTCATCCTGCCTTTTTTGCTTAGCGGAGAGGCGGGGATTTCCGCCTCACTCGCCGGCCAGCCGGCTCGTTCGTTGTCGCGGTCAGCGTCCGAAGCTCCCCCGGAGCTTCGTCCGACGCTCGCTACGCCTCGGCCTGCTGGCCTTCGGCTAAGCTCGCTTCTGACCTGTTCGAATCCCTTTCGTCTTTTACGCATACAAAAATACTAGCACTACGTGCTAGTATTTTTGTATGCGGAGAGGCGGGGATTCGAACCCCGGATACGCTAATTAAAACGTATAACAGGTTAGCAACCTGCCGCTTTCAACCACTCAGCCACCTCTCCCGATAATTTAAAATTAAAGATTGGAAATTAAAAGATTAATTTTAACTTTCGATCCTTCAATCTTATAATTTTTTAATTTATAATTTTCAATTCTTAAATCTTTCAATTCCCTGGTTTTTCTGGTATAATTACTATATAAAATATAACTTGCCTTGTCAAACAGGCTTTGACTGAGGCTAATCAAGAATATGCCGGAAAATAACGCTAAATATATTAAGTGGCAAGTGCCGGAATATCGCAAGCCAGAACGCGCCCGCAACTGGTATATTGTTGCCGGAACTTTTATAGCAGTCTGCCTGTTTTTTTCCTTTTTTACTATTCGAGCTTGGCACTTGGTTTTTTTAAGTTATAACTCTAATTTCCTTTTTGCCTTAATCCTGATTATTGCCGCGATTATCATGATTATTAACGAAAGCCAACCGCCTATCATGGTTGAGGTCGAGCTCGGCCCAGAGGGTCTGAAAATCGGAACGAAATTTTACGATTACGATGTTCTCCAAAACTTCTCGGTTTTATACAAGCCGAAACAAGGCCTTAAAAATCTTTATTTTGAATTTAAAAATTCTTTGCGGCCGCGACTCTCGCTTCCCTTGCGCCGCCAAGATGCTTTAACCGTCCGCAATTTTTTAATTAAATATCTGGACGAAGACTTAGAAAGAACTGTCCCGCCTCTGTCCGAACAGTTGACTAAACTGCTTAAACTATAATAAGATAAAACCGTTCCCGTTTCCCCGTCGGGAAATTAATTTAGCCTTCGTCGTTCAACGGATAGGACGCAAGATTGCGGATCTTGTAATCCAGGTTCGATTCCTGGCGGAGGCACCAGAGTAGATTTTCGTGCATAAAGTATGTATTTCATATTGTTTTAGAAATTAAGGATTAAAAAATCTTTATAATCAAAACTATGAAAAAAGCTATAAAAATTATTTTTTTAATACTTGGAATTATTATTGTTGGACTCATAATTTTATTTTTTCTTGTAAAACGTGATGTCGCGCCTGTTGATGTCGTTCCCGGTGCAAGAACACTTTACACCGGTTATGTAAAAATTGAACCCATATCGCTTACTAACATCAAATCGAGATTGGAAGCACAAGGTTGCCATGAGCAAGATTTTAAAGGCGAAAAAACAAACCCATGTAGTTACGCGGAAACGACAATATCTTATGAAAAAAAGAGTGGTATCGTAGTTCATCCTTATGGTTTTGGGTGGGGACCTTTATCTTTTTCTCTAACAGAGGATAAACTTTGGAATACCAAGGATATTCCTGGTTCTCCTGATGCAGAAAAATTCAAGGAAGAAGTTAGGCAAGATGTGAATGCGATTGGCAACATAGTTCAGATTAAAGAAAACACTTGGAAAATTACTGAAACGAAATATCCCTGGACTGTTATTTATTAAGAATTGCCGCCAAAGAAAAACTTGAAATTGTTAACGGTGCGTCTCCGCCGCCTTTCCGGATTTTCGCGGGGGGATTTTTTCGGAAAAATGCGTTCGGACTAATTCAAGCATACTGCACATTTTATTGCTAATCACCCTGACCATTTTCTTTATGATCAGCTTAAACTCGCCGATTGAAGAGCTCTATCGCGTCGGTAAGACAACTTCTAAAATACTAAAAAAGTTAGGTCTCGGAACGGTCCAAGACCTGCTTTTTTATTTCCCTTTCCGCTATGATGATTTTAGCAAAAGTTTGCCAATCGCTGATTTGCAAGCTGGCACGAATGCTAATGTGATTGGTACAGTGGAACTAATCCAAAACAAGCGCAGCTGGAAAAAGAAAATGTATTTGACTGAAGCTCTAATTAGCGACGAGAGCGAAACCTTGAAAGTCATTTGGTTTAACCAGCCGTTTTTAACGCGGACGATTAAAGTCGGCGATAAAATATCTTTAGCCGGACGCGTTAGTGATACTAACGGCCAACTGACGATGATTTCCCCACATTATGAAAAAATTTATTCGCCGGATTTAATCCATACTCAAGGTTTAGTCCCGAATTATCATTTGACGGCCGCTTTAACCCAAAAACAATTGCGTTTTCTAGTTAAAGAAGTTATTAATCTGTCTGACAAATTAGAAGATTGGCTGCCCAAAGAGACAAAGAAGCGCCTCGACCTCTTAAATTTAAGCGAGGCTCTGAAAAAAATTCATTTTCCGAAAACCGCGGCTGATATTTTAGCTGCCCAACAAAGGCTGGGTTTTGGCGAACTGTTTCTCAGACAATTGAAAGCCCGACTTTTAAAACAACAGCGAAAAACCCGGCGCGCGCCGGCGCTTAAATTCCAACTGAAAACAACCCAAGAATTTGTCGCCCGCCTACCTTTTAAATTAACCCCTGCTCAGAAAAAAAGCGCTTGGGAAATCTTGCAAGATCTAGAAAAGCCCGTGCCAATGAATCGTCTTCTAGAAGGCGATGTCGGGAGCGGCAAAACCCTGGTAGCGATTCTAGCTCTTTTAAACACGGCTTTAAATAAAAAAACTGCTGTTTTTATGGCGCCGACTGAAATTTTGGCTGAGCAGCATTTCGCCACGGTCACTAAATTTTTAGCGCCTTATAATTTTAAAATCAGTTTACTGACTGCTTCTAAAAAATCGGCGACTTATAAAAATTCCGATATTATCATCGGGACGCATGCTTTGATCCAAAAAAATATTAATTTTAATAATTTAGCTTTAGTTATTGTTGATGAACAACATCGTTTCGGCGTCAGTCAGCGCCAGAAATTGGCTTCACCTGAATTGTCCGAGAAATCAAGCGCCTTAACCGCCTTAACCCCACATTTTTTGTCCATGACTGCAACCCCGATTCCCCGCTCGCTCGCTTTGGCGATTTACGGCGATTTGGATTTATCTATAATTAACGAGCTTCCCGTGGGTCGCCAAAAAATAATTACCAAAATCGTCACCGAAGAAAAGCGGGTCGCTGCCTATGATTTTATCCGCGCCCAAATTAAAGCCGGCCGTCAGGCCTTTGTTATTTGTCCTTTGATTGATGAATCCGATACTTTGGGCCTTAAATCAGTTAAAGTCGAATATGAAAAATTAGACCGAGAAATTTTTCCCGAACTGAAAGTCGGTTTACTCCACGGCCGCTTAAAAGCCAAAGACAAAGAAAAGATCATGGCTGATTTTTTAGCGAATAAATTAAATATTATCATTTCCACTTCGGTGATTGAGGTTGGCGTGGATGTTCCGAACGCAACGATTATACTGATTGAAGGTGCCGAACGTTTCGGTCTTGCGCAACTTCATCAATTTCGCGGCCGCGTCGGTCGTAGCGCTCACCAATCTTATTGTTTTCTTTTTCCGTCTAGTGAAGAAATAACCAACCCGAAAACAATCGCCCGTTTAGAGGCCTTAACAAAATATCATGACGGTTTTTCTCTGGCGAAAATTGATTTAAAACTACGCGGCGCGGGTGAACTGTACGGCCTGAGTCAAAGCGGTTTTCCGGAACTGCAAATCGCTTCTCTATTTGATTATGAACTTATAAAAAAAGCGGCAGCCGAAGCCGACGCTTTAATAGCAAGTGACCCAAATTTAAAAAAATATCCCTTGCTAAAAAATAAATTGAGCGAATGGGAAGATAAAGTGCATTTGGAGTAAATTTTTTAAATATTTATAAAAAAGAACTCCAGATGAATTTCTGGAGCCTTTTAAAAGGTGCGCAGGCAATGGCCACCCGTTAAATCGTTTTCTTGGTGGGCTTATCTACCATTGTTACTAAATGGATACTGGCCGCAAGAAGAAACGGCGACGCAAATAGGGAAAAGGTTGTTTTTGGAATAAAATGAAGACCAACAAACCACTCCCAGGGTGCTACAGGTAGGAGATATTCATTAACATTTGCCATGATTGCCACGGCAATAATGATAATATATCCTCCAAACACTAAGAAGTCGAAGTTGCTGCGAAAAAAATCGCACGCAAAATCATAAATTTTTACAATGAACGTTTTTTTCATGGTTATCTTTTTTTGGTGAATACTCAATAATTTTTCAATTAATTACACTATATCATATTTAATAAATACTGTCAATAGACAAACCTTCTCTACTTATTATACGCTATTTCTCTCTCACTATACAACATTTTTCCTAATATTGACAAAATATATAATATGTCCTAATATCTAATCAGTTAATTACATTTCTAACCAAAAATCTGTATCATGAATGATGATCCAATTTATGCCGTTTATAACGGCACAGAAATTGTTATCCCCATGGAAAGAACCTCCTGGGATAAAAAAAGGCGCTGCGTCAAAATGGCTCCACAGGTATTGGAGCAACACAGCAATGTCCCACCGGAAATATTTTTGAAAGATCAAAGGCTTTCGTTTCCGGAAGACAAGAAAGAAGAAATTCTTCAAAAAATTATCCTTCAATTAAGCGATGTTCCCCTTAAACGCTGCCTTCCGACCTGCTGCCGCTTATTGACGAATGATTAACATTCCTCCAAACTTTCTTTAAAAATTCACTGATTGTCTAACTTTTTAAACCTTTCAAATGAACAAAATTCTTCGTAAAGCTCAGAAAAGCCCTGAAAAAGGCGTTGCTTCTATTAGCCCTGACACCATGTGCCCTTGTTTTTATGGCAACATCCCGGTAACCGCCGCCATCGGTCAGGCAACCAAGAGTAAAAAATCCTGGTGCGTACCGATTACCAAAAGGAACAAAAATGATAATCGCTCCATCCCGGCGAAAGTCTGTCTGGACAACCTCACCTTTTCCGACTTCCGGAAAAAATCACAAATAAAAAAATCCCTACAAAACTGCGACCGGCAGGAAATGGAAAAAGAACGCGCCTAAGCGTTCCTCCTCGACTAAAAAAGGCGGCCAAGTCTCACGGCCGCTTTTTTCGTTCTAAAATTCTTCGTAAAATCCAAACTATTTAATTATTTCCACCAGCTCGTTTAAATTTTTTACCTTAATTATCTTAAGCCGACCGGCTTTAACCTCCACTGCCGGAATAATCGCTGTTTTAAACCCCAGCCGCTCCCCCTCTTTTAATCTTTCTTCTAGATGAAAAACGTTTCTCACTTCCCCGCCTAAACCAACCTCGCCTAAAACCAAAGTCGTGCGGTCAAAATTTTTATTTAAGTTGGAAGTGATAATCGCCGCGGCGGCCGCTAAGTCCAAGGCCGGATCAGAAATTTTTAAACCGCCGACAATGTTTAAAATAATATCCTGACTAATTAAATTAATTTTCGTCCGCTTGGAAATTACCGCGCTTAAAACCTGTAAACGGTTTAAATCAAAACCGCTGGCTTTGCGTTGTGGATAGCCAAAAATTGTTTTGCTAACCAAAGCTTGTAAATCAACTAAAAATGGCCGGCTACCTTCAATAACGCAACTGATTATTGACCCCGAAACGCTGCCTCCGCCGCCTCCATTGCCTTCCCCGCCTTCCACAAAAACCAAACTCGGATTTTTAACTTCTTTAAAACCGCTGCCGGTCATCTCTAAAACCCCTAGTTCATTAACTGAACCAAAACGATTTTTCGTAGCACGCAGGAGACAGTAATTATTGTTTGTTTCGTTTTCTAGATATAAAACCGTGTCCACGATGTGTTCCAACGACTTCGGCCCAGCGACCGCGCCGTCTTTAGTAATATGGCCGATTAGAAAAACCGCAATATTATTAGCTTTAGCTAACTCCAAAAATTTAACCGCGGCGGCGCGAATTTGCGAAATACTGCCCGCCTCCGCTGGGACGAGCGCCGAATAAACCGTTTGAATGGAATCAATAATTAAAATATCAGGCTTAAGCTTAAAACTGGAAGAAATTATTTTTTCAATATTGGTTTCCGAAATAAATTTTAAATTTTTAAAAGGCGAATCTAAACGACTTAAACGCGCCTTAACTTGAGCGGCTGATTCTTCGCCGCTGACATAAATCGTCGTATACTCTGAACCGACCGCGGCCGCGATCTGCGCCACAAGCGTTGACTTGCCGATACCCGGTTCGCCGCTTAAGAGAACAAGCGATCCCGGCACTAAACCGCCGCCTAAAACCCGGTCAATCTCGCCGATGTTGGTTTTGAGCCGCGCGAGTGCCGTCGCCGCGATAGTTTCTAAATCAATGATTTCCGCCCCGCCCAATTTTTTCGTTTGTTCCTTCTGGGCTTCTTTAGCATCGGTAATTTGTTCCTGCAAAGTGCCCCAGGAACCGCACTCCAAACAACGCCCACTCCATTTCGGGAATTGGGCGTCGCAATTTTTGCAGACGAAAATTGTTTTAATATTATTCATAGTCTCGCCCTGACTCGCTTAAATATTCTTTTTAAAAATCTGACGATTTTTAAAAAGAATATTTACAGCTCGCCATATATGTCTCCGGGTTAGTTCGCCTGCGGCGAACCTGGCGCTGATTAATCTTTAAATCTTTTAATCTTTTAATTTTTCAATTTTTTACTTCTTTTCCCAATAAGCATTGTCGACCAGCCATTCGCCGTTAACCTTTACAAAACCGATGGTAATTTTCTGCGTATAAGCTTCGCCGCCGCCTAAAGTTGTTGTACTTTCGCGGCGTTGCGTCGTGACAATTATTTCCGCCGTCCCGGCTGCTTCTTTAAAACTTTTAACTTCGCTAGTAACTGCTTTAGTGCTAATCCCGTAATAAGCGACGCCGGCGTTTTGACTCTTGAGAGTTTCCACATATTTATCCGCCCAATCTTTAAAACTATCGGTCATAAAAATTTTCAAATCCGTGAAATTACCGTAATTGGACTGATTGGAATAAGAGCCGAGCCGTTCGCTAAAAGCCATGGCCATTTTAGCAACATCGCTGGCGTTGGTTTTATGAGCCGCTTCCGCGGCAATGTTATATTTTTGATAATTGCGAGGCTTATCCCCCGGCGTGGTACTGGCCGTTTCTGGCCCGGTCGGCAGTTGGCCGCTGATTGTCGGCTCGGTCGTCGTAGAAGGTACGGTTGGCGAAGAGGATTTTTTAAAAAAACCAAAATAGACAATTAACAATAAGATAATCAAACCGATAATGATGATAAGTAGGCCTAGTTGGCGACGATTAGTTTGCATATATTTTTTGATTTTATGATGCTGGCGCTTGGTTTAGACTATCTTCAAAATCTTTCTTCGCTTCCTCAATTTCCAAAAGCTGCCGCGGATCGGAAGTGATCAGTTGATCTTCAGTATAAGAAGCGACTACTTTCATAGCGACGTGTTTATTGCCGGCGAAGAAAATCCCTTCGCCAATGCCGCATTCTAAAAGCAAATATTTCTCCCCTTCGGTTAACATAAACGTTTTTTGCACCAGATCAATCGCCGCCGGCGACTGCTTCAGCAAAATCTGCAGCGAAGAGTTGGTGACGATCGCTTGGCCGTAGGGCGAAGTCAAAAAATCGTTGACATCCTGAGTAATGGTCGTAACGCCTAAGTAATACTTCCGGCAACGTTTGACTAGGGCAAAGATAAATTTCGCCGAGTCCTCGTGCTGCATCATCCACCAGGCTTCATCAATAACTAAAACTCGCTTTTTCATCTCGCTCCTGACTACGTTCCAAATATAATTGACGATTGTATAAATAGCGATTGGCCGGAGCTCGTCTTCTAGATCGCGTACTGAAAAACAAATTAATTGGTTGTTCATTTCCACATTCGTCTGATTATTAAGCAGGCCGGCGAAAGTTCCTTTAGTAAATTTGCGTAGTCGCAAAGCCAAGTTCTGGCCGCCTTCCATGCCGTCTAAAACCTGCTCAAAATCCGACATCACCGGCGCTTCAATTTTGCTCAAATCCGAGTCCGGCGTAATATCTTTTTTGGCATAAGTTTCCAGAAGCGCTCGATCAACGATGGAGTCTTCATCATAACTTAAATTGCCGAGCATCAAGCGCACCAAGCCTTTTAAAGTAATCACCGCGCTTCTAATAATATCTTTTGGTTTTGCTTCGCCACCGATAGAGCGCGGCAAGTCAAAAGGATTGATTTTATTTTCACTGGACAGAGAAATGTTAATGTAGGTGCCGCCAACCGCTTCGGCTAAATGCTTATATTCATATTCCGGATCAATAACAATTACATCCGTTCCGAGCATTAAGGAACGCAAAATTTCTAATTTGATGGCGTAACTTTTGCCAGCGCCGGAGGTTGCGAAGACGACTGAGTTCGCATTCTGCAGGGAAAAACGATCAAATAAAATCAAACTATTGTTATGGCGATTGATGCCATATAAAATCCCCTGATCGCTCGTTAATTCGCTGGAAATAAAAGGAAAAGACGAAGCGATCGGCGAGGAATTCATGTTAAATGTAATATATAATTCGTCATTGCCTAAAGGCAAGGTGGAGTTGAACCCCTGTTCGGACTGATAATAAACCCGGCGGGAATAAACCAGACGTGAACCAAAAATGTCTTCGATTTGATCGGATAAACGATCCAAATCTTCCAGGTTATCGGCGTAAAGCGTGACATATAAGGCGAATTGAAAAAATTTTTCCGTCCCCTGAGTGAGCGAATCGCGTAAGGCTTCAATGTCCCTTAACGCCGTTTCCCGTAAAGGATCGCGCGCCGCGCCCTTTTCCGCGTCCGAAATAATCTGCGCCTCCAGGGCGCCGACTTTATTTTTCAATTGCTTTAGGACAATGGAACTTTTGACCGGATAGAAGAACATGGAAACGTCAAAAGTAAAATTCAAGTTGATTATCGGCGCGAACCAACCGACGGAAATATAGCGCGGATAACTAATAACAAAGATTGTGCGCAAAAATTTATCGCCCAGATGCAAATAATTAGCTTCGATTTTCAAACTGGCCGGAGCGATTAAATCCCGCACCGATAACACGCCGCGCCGAAACGCTTTTTCCTCTTCAATCACCTCGCGCGTCAATTCCGGGTTGTCTTCAATCAGCGGTCCGGTTTTTCTGGGGCCTAAAGTGACCGGCGTATTCAAGGTAATTTTATTCGGTTGTTCGCTCTTATTGAAATCAATCATAAAATTATCTTTCCATTCTTATTTTCTCTACTTCCGTCAATTCCTGATTTTTAGCCGTTTCCGGATTATAAGTTTTATAATATAGCTCAATCAAACTTTGCGTGTCTAGACGGACAACGGAGACGCCCATTGATTCCAAGCCGCCCATGACGCTTTCGACGCGGCGCTCCAACATTTCCTGATAACCCCGAAAAGTCTTTTCTTTTAATTTAATAATCGTCGCTGGCCTTAGAGCTTCGCCAATCAGACTGAAAAAATTCTTCCGTTTATCGGACAAGGAATTATAGGGCACAATCACAAAAAAACGTTTGTTCATGATCTTGCCGAGCGAAGTCAGCTCTTTGATATATTGAATATAGTCGGCCGTCTGTATTTTTAATAATTTATTGGTCTGCTCTTTTTCCTTAACTTTTAAATACTCCAAATAATTATCGATGTCCAATTCGCGGGATTGGACGATGATTTGCAAAGTGAAGCTTAAATTATTTAAGAAGCGGACATAAGAATCAATCACGGCATTTTGTTCGTCTTCGCTCTTTAAGGCGAAATTAATACTGGAAACCAAGAGTATGGCGCGCAAAGTGCCGTCTTTCATAACCACCGTGTTATCTTTAATCTCCGCAATATCTAAATATTGCTGGGTAGAGACGGAAATCTTGTTTTTAGCCATTTTTGATGCGGGCATAATAATATTTTATTCTCTCGGCTATTTATTCTCCTTGATATCTACCTTTAGTATCCACGATCAATGCCAATTCTGCCAACCGTGATTTTTTATAATATTCTTTGATTGCCGGCTTAACTTCGGTTTTGGTCACGGTTATTTTCGCGGTCGGTTCGGCGAAAGCCAAGCGATTGTTCCAAACTCTTAGCCGCGGCCGCTTTAACGTTTGCACGGCGTTTAAAACAAAAAAGTGGAAAGGCCGGCCGTTTATTTTAGCAAAGGCAAAGGTGGCGGCAATGCCGACAATTACAACTGCGCAAGTAAGGAACAAGGAAAAATCAAAAATTTTATAACAAATCGCGATAACGATCGCCGCCGCTAAAATAATTAAAAATTGCCGGGTGGTTATCGGCCCGATAATCTTGTTCTCTACGTCAATGAATTGCGGGACGGTAAACTGCTGCATATTAAAAAACTAATTTACTATTTAAAACCACAATCGCTTCAATTTCCTCAAATTTCAAATATTCTTGGCCGGCCTTCTGCCGTGCATCAAGCGCTTCTTTTAAAGAGATTCCTTTAGTAACTGCCTCCTGTCCGAGGCGCAAATATAGACGATTGACCGGACTCTGGCGCCAAGCTTTAACGCCCGCCACCATTTTATCATAGCCTTCTTTTTCCAACAATTTTATCTTGGCAAATATTTTAGCGGTAATTTCCGGCGGCGTCGACCCTAAGCGCCGAAAATTAATTAAATCCAAGAATTGTAATTCTTCAATCGGTCCCATAACCTTGGGTACCGGCTTAATATCATGCATTTTTGGTTTGGCAGGTGTGGCCGAGGCGGTCGGACGGTTGACAACCGTCGGACGAGGAATAACTATCGGACGAGGAGCAACTACTGGACGAGGAACGACTATGGGGCGAGGCGCGACTGGCATTTTAGAATTGGGCGCGACTGGCATAATTGGCTTAACAGCTGGCGCAATTGGTTTGACTGGCGCAACCGGCGGCATCGACGGCACGGACTTAGTCGGCGGCACTTCTCCCGCGGGCAAATCTAATTGTTTTTCAGGAATAGGCAATTCATGCTTCGTGTCTAAAATCGCTTTCGTGTCCAACTTAGATTCCGCTTTAGTTTCCGGGGTCGCCAGTTTTTTTACTTGCCCGCTCTCAAGCGCCTGCTTCAAATTATATTCCGCTATGGGCGCCGGACTTTTTTCCGCGCCGGAGATAATTTTATCCAAACGGCTTACCGGAGCGATTGCGGCCGTATTCGGTGCGGCTAAATTAACATTCAAACTTTTAAATTTCTGCGTTTCACAAATTTTAAAAACCCGATCAATTTCCGCCGAGCTCAAGTTCAAACCGCCGTTTGCGACTTCTTTCGCCAAAGTACCGCGAGCATCAATTTTACTACGCACCCCTTTTAAATAAGTCGCCAAAATACTTTTGAAACGATTAACGAGCGTTTCACTCGGGAGAGACAGACCCGCTTCCTTGATTAAAATAGCGATATCTTTGTCTAAATCCAAGGCCCGCATGTCCGTTAAGATTCCCAGATACTCCGCGACGGGGGCAAACATTTTTTCTTTCAAATCCCGCGTCAAATTTTCCGCCTGATCGCCGTTTAATCCCAAGTCGCTAACAAAATAAGCCGGCAAATTTTTCACCGCCAGGCTTTTAATCATGACTTTCATGACCGTCATCGCCAAATCAGCCTTATATTTATTTTCTAATTCAGTTAAAACTGCCATAGCGGCCGGCGAAGAAACCTTATCGCGTAGGTCTTTAGGCAAGCTATTAAATTGTTGCAAGTAGTCAAACATTAATTAAGACAAATAACAAAAATAAAAAATGAAAGAGGGTGCCATTCTTTTTTTATTTTAGCATATTTTGCCTAAAAGAGGAAATAGTTTTCAGCTTTAAATAGACCTAACAAAAACCCCTCTGAAAGAGGGGTAAAAAAGACGAAAAATTAGCGTTAAAGAGTCGTAATCGGCCGGCTCTGAGTAATATAAAACTTGTTCTTATAAAAAGCCCATTCAATATCACAAGGAAATTTATAATGTTTTTCAATCCCCTGACAAATTTTGGCTAAGGCTACAATCTGTTGACCGCTTAATTTCTGTTTTTCTCCTTTATTTTTTAGAACTTTGACCCATTTCGTGCCGCCGTTTGCCCCTTTAATAATCTGTCTTTCTTGAACCGCGATATTAATATCCAACAAAGAATAGTCACGCTTATCAAGCACATAGGAGTCGGGCGTAATTGAGCCGGAAACGATTGCTTCCCCTAGCCCGTAGCCCGCCTCAATGATCATTTGGTTTTTATCTTGCGTGACTGGATGAACCGTAAAGGCAATGCCGGAAATCTCCGAGTCCACCATTTGTTGGACGACGACCGCCACACTCACTTTAGTTTTTAATAGTTTTTTTTCATGACGATAAAAAATCGCTCGCGGCGTAAATAAAGACGACCAGCATTTTTTAACATTCAGGAGTAGTGTTTTGTCCGTCGTATTCAAATAAGTTTCCAGTTCCCCAGCCCAGGAGGCTGACGAGGAATCTTCGGCCGTGGCACTGGAACGAACCGCGACGAATTTAGTTTTTAATTTTTTGAACTCCGTCTTAATATCTTCGGCCAAATCCGCCGGCATTTCCGCCTGGGCAATCAGATCGCGAATGACGTTGGAATAACGATCCACGGAATTAACATCCTGATAATTAATTTTTTTCAGTTGCGCTTCAACTTCCTGTTTTAAGTCGGTTTCCTCTAAAAAACGATCGAAGGCCGCGGCTAAAATAACGCAACCCGGCGGTACCGGTATTTTAGCGCCCGTCATTTCGCCTAAAGACGCCCCCTTGCCGCCGGCTTCGCCGACATCTTTTTTGCTGAGCTGTGAAAAATTTTTGATAAACATATAGATAGTTTAATTTTATTTACCTGTAATAATTTTAACAGTTCCCTTGTCGGCGTCAACCTCAACCTCGTCGCCGTCCTGAAGCACCTGAGTAGCGATTTTAGTGGCGATCACACAAGGCGTTTTCATTTCCCGGGCGACGATGGCCGCGTGCGAAGTAACTCCGCCCTGATCCGTGATGAAAGCCGCCGCTTTTTTCATAGCCGGTAATAAATCCGGCTGGGTGGAAATAGAAACTAAAATATCGCCGGTTTCCATTTTAACCATATCGCTAACCACATTGATAATTTTTACTTTTCCCCGGGCGTGCCCGCGACAGCCACATTGGCCGTTTAGTTCCGTAATATTTTTATTGGTATTTTTCTGAATATATTTCGCGACAATACTGCGCGCCGCTTCGCCGCTATAATAAATTTCCGTATCCTTAGCTGTATAGTACAAACTAAATTCTTTACGACTCTTCACTTCTGCCTTATTGATTTGCCCTTTAAACAAGGCTTGTTTAATCTCTTTGGAGGTCATAAAACGTAGCTCTTTTAAAGTAATTCCAATCCGCTTAGCCATTTCTTCCAAGATAAAAGTCGTTTTATAAAGCGCGAATAATTGCGCGTAGCGGCGGTAGATTTTCGTCACCATAAAATCGCCCCAGGCATTAAAAAACCTGATTAAATCGGAAGACAAATTTAATTTTTTAATTAATTCTTGGCGTTCGTTTTTAAGGGTCTGAATTTCCGCTTCTTGATTCCGGTAGGCTTCCGCTAAATTATGGTCGCTACTAACCAGGCGCACTAATTCTTTTAGATAATGTTCAAAGTTATAGACGCCCTGCTCTTCCGTATAAATGAACTTCGTATAAAAATATTTGGAAAAATGCTTTTGCAGCTCTTCCATGATTTCCGGCTTGATCTGCTTCTTAAGGGAACGGACAACCTCTTCAAATTTATTTTCATACTCTTCGCTGTGAGTATACAAGCCGAAAAATTTAACGTCTTCTTCCTTAAACTTGCGGAATAATTCTTTAAAGAGGTTAAATTGTCCCGAGTCGGACTGAACCTTGATCCCAATTTTAATTAAATTATCCTGCTCCTCTTTTAAAAGCGAGGGTTTTTCCGGCTGGGTCAAGAGTGTTAGATACTCTTCAATTTTTTCGGCCGGCACTTTCTGGGCGCGCAAAATTTCCTTGCCGCGATTAGTCAAATTATCGCCGAACATATCGGCGGCCACCGGAATCCAGCCCCATTGGTAATAAGCGAAATGCAAATCTTCATGCGCCTGATAATGTTGCCATAATTTTTCTTTACTCAATTTTCCTAAACCTTCTTCGGGAATTTTAGCGACCAATTCATTTAAGCGATCGGCAAAAGAGCGAATCTGGCTATTTACCTCTTCCATAAAATCAATCTTAGCGACAAATTTATCAACCAAATGCTCACCGATTTCATAAGCATCTTGCCTGTCAAAATAAAACCAAAGATGGTAACCCTGGTAAACGCAGGCTTGATGCTGATAGGCTCGGCCACCCGGCTCGGCAAACTGGTTGGTAAAACAATAAAAAGGGATGGACATAAACCAGGGATTGGCATTAATAATTTCTTCGGCCAAAAGCCACCCCCGTTTAAAAGTTTTTTCAATGTTCGGATTGTTTTGGTTTTTTATAATTAAGCCGACTAGTTCCTGAGCAGCCGGAAAAGCGGCGTTAAAATGATAGTATTTTTTTGCCCCCTTCTTTTCAACTAGCACAATGTTTTCGCTAATTAAATCGTCTAACTCCCGGGAAACATTGGCGTTGTTTTTGCCTAAGGCCAGGGCCAGCTCATTTAAGTAAAATTTCTTAGCCTGATTATTAACCAAAAATTCAATTATTTCATAAGAAGTCTTGGATTTGAAGAGATTTTTCATATATTTGTTTTATAAGCAATATCATTTGTTTATAAAACAATTTTAGCAATTACCTTGTTTTTGTCAATATTTATTAATTTTAATATTGACATAATTTTTAATATATGATAAGATATCTTAATTCGTACTTTTTCACAATTAGCGATTTTCACTGATATTATTTCACGGAATATTAACCTATTACAAAAACTGAAACCAATGAATACGATAGAAATTTTACAGAAATTCGGACTCAAATCCAAAGTCCTTTTCATCTTCCGCCACGGATTTAAAACAACGGATAACCACATCACCCCGGAATGCCTGGCCGAGATTGAGGCCGAAGGTATTAAAGGCGCGGAGATCAACATTAATGCGATTCACGAGGGATCGCATTTCATCCGGACCGCTGAAACGGTCGCTGCTCTGGAAAAATGGCTGGTGGCCAATGGCGCCACGATTGAGAAACACTTCCCTAAGGATGACCGGTTGGGAGATGAAAAGCTTTTCAGCTTTTACACTTCGGAAATACGGGAGAAAATGAAAAAATTTAATCTTACGGCTTACGAAGTAACCGAAAAATACGGAACCAATTTCCTGCTGGACTGGGAAAGTGATCTCATGATTATGATCAGCGATCTGCTTGAGACCTTAAACTTCGGCGATGTCTGCGCCGTTCCCTGCCACACTCCGACAGTGGAGGTAATTTTCAACCTCTTCGCCGACAGCGACTTTCGTGATCCGAAAATGGCAATCAAAGAACTGGAAGGAATCTTCCTGGTTCAGGAATCGAATGGTTTCATCCATACCATCCGCTAAAATCGCATAGTTAATTCTTCCCCAAGCCCACGCTTACCAAAGCCCGGGCTTGATTCTTTTTAGGGGGATAATCTAAAAAGATAAATTATATAAAACCAGTCTGCACGACTGGTTTTATATAATTTATTTATTAATAATTTGCTTAACTTGCTGGCTGAAATCCGTAAAATTTTTATATAAGACCGTCCGCACGCCGATTTTCCGCGGATAAGCCAGATTAAAATCCTGATCATCGGTCATAATCACTTGCGCCGGTTTTAAATTATATTTTTTCAATATGTAGCGAATCATTTTCGGCGACTGCTTATCAAATTTCAAATAATAAGGGTTAATAACTTTAAAATGCTCCTTAAGCTTAAACTTATTAATAATATAGCGAAACTGGCCGGGAGTGTTTTTGGATAATAAGAGAACTTTATAGCCCTGTTTCTTTAAAGACTGGGCGAGCCGGAAAATATCTTTATTTAATGTCTGGAAAGACAAATGTTTAGCTCGGAGTTCTTCACCGGGTTCTTTCAGCCCCAATTCCTTAGCCGTCAAAGCGAACGATTCTTTCTCGGAAATTTTTCGAGCGACGGCTCGGCAAAAATATTTATGATAAACGATTTTGTAACAAGCTTCATAATTAAAACCGTATTTCTTAGCTAACCAACGGCAAGTGTCTTTATAACTACCGAAGGACATAACGCCATAGAGATCAATGATAATCAGTTTGACTTTATTGGCTTGCGCTTTAACTAAAACACTGGATTTATTTTTGTGAGTCATAATTATTTTCCTTTTCTTATAATATCAACTTTACCATGTGTAGCATTAACGTCAACCAGGTCGCCGTCATGCAAAATTTTCGTTGCAAACTTGGTACCGACGACGCAGGGTATCCCCAGCTCGCGAGAAATAATCGCCGCATGGCAGGTAATTCCGCCGGCATCGGTCACGATGGCGGCCGCTTTTTTAATGGCCGGAACCAAATCCGGAGTGGTGGCAATAGAAACTAAAATATCACCGGCTTTCATCTTGGTCATATCTTTGGGCACATTAATAATTTTAACTTCGCCCCTGACCCGACCCGGCGAAGCGCAGTCGCCGCTTAAAATTTTCAAATCCTTGATTTCCTCCTTAATGATATTTAATTGCGCGACCTTTTCCGCGGCCGCTTGGCCGGTTAGATATAAATCTTTTTCATAGGGGCCGGTAGAATAATGCAGACTGAATTTATAGCGCTCGTTTAAAATGGCCGTCGGAAAATTTTTACTGATCATTAAATCTTTAAACTCGTGCGGATTTAAAAAGCGCACCTGGCGAACCGATAAATAAAAACGGGCGCCGATTTCCCGGAATAAGTTTTCACTGATCGCGTAGCTGTGGAACATGGAGTCTTTTCGCGTTCCTTTGGTAAACACCAGGTCGCGAGCGAATTGGAAGACGCGCTGATGCAAGGAATCAATTTTTAGATCTTTAATGATTTGCTGCTGCCGGAGAGCAGTCTTCCGCCGGTTCTGCGCCAAATCTTTTAATAATTTAGTTGGGTCGGTTCCCTGACGGACCAGGCTGCTTAAAATATCAATAAAATAAGCGCTACCCCAGGCTGGGCCGACAGTATTATAGCCTAAAAATCCAAAGTTGTGGGCATGTTGATTAATTTTCGCCGCGATCGTTTTATCCCGCGCCGCCAGTTCCTGAACGATGATTCTCGTTTCCGTAGCCGCCAGATATTTCCGAATTTGTGGTCGGCGGTTAATGTCCTGTAAAATTTCTAACAAATTCCGATATTCTTCCGCTGGTTTCGCTTCCTCAACTGGTGTGGTTAAAACCGAAAAAACATCGCCGAGAGAATATGGCGTATTTTTTATCCTTGGTTGCAGATAGTTCATTAAATACTTGGAAAAAATATTTTCATCAAAATCTAAAATCGTTTGAATCCAATGATAGCGATGAAGCCGGCTATAAATGTCATAATAGTCCTGATAAATTTTATAAAGTTCCGCGTCGCTGAATTTCTTCAAATTTAATTTAAGCAAGGCGCTTGACGCTTCATATATTTTTTTCTCGGCCGCGTGCAGTTCCCTGACATAGTGCTCGCCCCAGGCCGGTTCCGTCTTGATTTTCTCTAAAATCTCCAATCCGACTGCCTTGAATTCCTGGCGTGGTACAATAAGCTGACAGAAATTATCGCGATAGACGGCCGCCAAATAGGATAAGCGTTTTTTTAATCCCAGTTCAGTCAGCAGTTCGTCAGCCGAACCGACGCTCCAGGCTGAAGTCACCATCATCGGATAATAATTCGGCATTTCTTCAATGCAAACCAATTCTAAGCGCGAATTAGTTACTTGATAATTACTGAATAACTCGCGTAAACCATTAAAAAAAATATTTTCCTGATTAATAAAAAAATACTTTTTTTCCTGCTTGATTTCGGTTAATAAAAAATTACCCTTAGATAAATTAGCCAGTTCCTTATGAACATTGGCTTGATCTAAATTCAGGGCTTTGACGATTTCCCGGGCGTAATATTTTTTCTCCGGGTTCTTAAATAAAAAAGCTAAGATCGCCAGCCGGGTTTGCGAATTAATAAGATATTTTAGCATAAAAAAAGAATTAATTATTATCTAATTAATTCTAATTGTTTATAGTTATTTTGTCAATAAATATGGTAGAAATTACAATATGTGGGCTAATCTAATTTTATTGAAATTTAATATAGCCGTGTCGCGGACAAACAATAACTTTGTCCCCGTCTTTAAAAACCCTAGTCGCGTATTTGGTGGCGATAAGGCAAGGGATATTAAGCTCGCGGGAAACAATCGCCGCGTGACAGGTAATTCCGCCGTGATCCGTGACAATGGCTGCCGCTTTTTTCATGGCCGCTAAAATGTCCGGCGTCGTCGCAACCGAAACTAAAATATCCCCCTCTTTCATTTTAGACATATCCGCCGCGGAATTGATTATTCTTACTTCCCCATAAACCCAGTTACCGGTTTTGCCTAAACAAGCGGCCGTTCCGTCTAAAAGTTTCAACTGGTTGTTAGACTCGAGGCCGGCCTCTTCTGCGACTACTTTGGCTTTTAAAAGTTTATCAACCTCCGCGCCGTAAAAGAATTTATTTTCGCTATAGATGTAAGCGCAGTAATTAGAGCGAGCCGCTAATTCTTTGGCTGGGGCCTTAAGCCGCCCCAAAAGCAAATCTTTTGATTCGGCAATCGTCAGGTTAAACAAATCTTTTTGCCGGTAATCAGGTAAAAGCTGGGCAAAGATTTCATAAATACAATAAAGCGCCAAAAACATCGTATCTTTGCGATTGACTTTAAGATAGGACAAGAGGTTTAAGGCATCAATAAACTTTTGGTGCCGGACATCAATCTTTAACTGTTGGTAAATTTCTTTTTTAGCCGTCTTAACCCGCGCTTCATTATCATTTAATTCGGCAATTTCCTTGTTGAGCTCTCCGGTCGTTTTCGCGCTCAATTCTTTAAAAACCTGGGTGAAATAAGCCAAGTCCAGACCCGGGCCGACATAACCGTAATTCAGCCAACCCCACTTAGATTGTAAAATTTTCAAATCATTTGTAGCGTCTTTCGGCCGGCTGTGATATTTAACCGCTAACTTTAAAAGTTCCAGACGCAATAATTGCGTATAGGTTAATTTTTCAGGCGCTAATAATTTTTCCATGGCGTAATTCAGGCTCAAAGTATTTTTTTTAGTTTTTTCCGTTAAATATTTCTTTAAATAGTTGGAGTAGAGCTGATCTTTCAGATCGAAAACCGCGATCGTGTTCAAGCCGACCTGGATAGTAATGATTTCCAAAAACTTATCAAAGAGTTTGATCGCTTCCGGTTTGGTTACGTGAAAATTGTCCCGATATAGTTTTTTAAAGATCCGTTGCGCCTCTTCGCCGGCCGTTAAGCTCTCCGGATAAATTATTTCAAAAACGAAAGACGGATCTTTTAATAACTTTTTAAGCGAGCGCTTCTCGCCATATTCCACAGTCGCCTGATCAAAATAAAACCGTCCGTAATCGTTCTTATAAACGGCCAGACAATCCCAAGCCTTATCAATAATTCCCTTTTTAACCCCATAGTCAGAGGCATAGGCTTTAAGAACATAGTCAACGGACAAAACACAAACCCCATTTTCTTCATTCAAAAGGATATATTTTTTAGATTTTTGATGGTAGCCGGCAAAAAGATCTTTAAGAGCGTTAAAAGATTGATAATGAGTATTCAAGGAGTAACTGTTTTGGTTAGCTTTTTTAGTTTTTATAACTAAACCCCAGGACGATAATTTATCTAACTCTCGTTGAATATTAGCCTGGTTTTTCCCGGTCGTCGCCACCAACTCTGTTGTGGGAAGAGGCCGGTTAGGTTGTTTAAATAGGGCGCTTAGCAGGCTAAAAGTTACTTGCGAAGAGAATAATTTTTCAATCATATAAAAATATGCTAATTTAGTATACTTACATACCAAATTAGCATAACTATTCTAAAAAATCAAGTGATATCCAAATATTCCGTTTTTATCTTTTCTTTATCTCCTCTTTGCTATAATCGTTTTTACTGTGGGCCCGGCCCGGTGGCGAGCTCAAAATTGACACTTGAGTCTCCGGGGTTCAACTCCCCGCGGGTCCACAGTCGCTAACGAAGTTTGACCGAGGGGAAAAAATTTGTTATACTTAAGTCAGTGTCAATTTTGAGCTCAATCCAAACCACCTGGCGTAGAGATAAATTCCCCCTCATAGGGGGTTTTTATTTTGATCTCATTATTTTTACAATCCCCTCGCCCGCGTCAACCTCGACCTGGTCGCCGTCCTGAACCGCCTTGGTAATAATCTTTAGGCCGACCACGCAAGGAATGTTAAGTTCGCGGCTGACAATGGCCGCGTGGCAAGTCAAGCCGCCTTCATCCGTTAAAATCGCGGCTGCTTTTTTCATGGCCGGCACAATGCTCGGCGTGGTCGCGGATGCAACCAGAATATCGCCATATTCCATCTTAATCATTTCCTCCGGCAGGTTGATAATTCTAACCCGGCCTTCAGCGCGTCCGGCGCAAGCGCTCGCACCTTTCAATTCGCTCAAATCGGTCGCCACTTTAGTGTTATTTTTTTCCAAATGTTTTTTAAAAAAATCTTCCGCTTCCCTGCCAATTAGGTCAGCTACCCGGCCATCAGCCGTCGGCAAACAAACATGAATTTTTTTTATTCCGTTGGCAATTGCCAAATCAACCTCTTCGCCGTTTAAAACTTGTTTAATTATAGTCGTCGGCAAAGAGCGGACTTGATCCAAAGAAACGTACAAACGCTTAGCGATTTCGCGCAACAATTTTTCCAGATGAGGGATGATTAAATTAATTCTGTGTAAAGATATTTAAAATATTAGCTAATGTAATAGTAAATTTGGACGTTTTTGGGGATAATTCTCGTGTATGAATAAATTACACGAGAAATCGCCTTGCTGC
>Ga0265297_10001064_pt1 | contig 68380 bp, 63 predicted proteins | sample Munlanlwell13791_FD_192502 | JGI IMG/M metagenome (GOLD analysis project Ga0265297, IMG submission 192502) | Leachate microbial communities from a municipal landfill in Southern Ontario, Canada - Leachate well 137-91 | ecosystem: Engineered > Solid waste > Landfill > Unclassified | place... | reverse complement strand
TAAAACGCTGAACCCTTTTGAGCTAAGAAAAACCTTGGAGGAGAAGCTTAAAAAAATCTTTAAACCGTAAAACTGACGCCATACCTACACACTATCTTCCGGTAACATTTAATTATGAGGCAACGGGGAAGAACCTTTGCTCATTATGATAAGAGCAGCTCTTTGAATCAGGCAGTCTTGGATGCTGGAATAAATCGGGCACAGACAAAACAACATACTGCTGCAAGCAGAATGATAAAGGGCGTGGCAAGCAGTGCCGTCCGGAGATCATGCATGTCCGAAATCCATCCCAGAATAGCAGGTGAAATGGCATCTCCCAGCGCATGAATAAAGAAAATATTTACGGCAAAAGCCATTGCCCTGATGCCGGGGCCCGTAACGTTTATGATAACCGTGTTTAAGGGACCGGTATTTAAAAATAAAAAGAACTCGGCAAAAAACATCCCGATCAGACATCCATAAAGATTACCGGTAAAAAGTGCATAGGCCGTTATGGGCGCACCAAAAACAAATCCGATTCCCGATATGGTCGCGTAGCCAGCTCCCTGTTTTCCTTGATACCGATCACCGAGCCAGCCTCCTGTTAGCGTTCCGAGAATTCCTGCAATAACCGTAATGATGCCGAACAAGGTATTCGCTTCCGCCACATTCAATCCATGCATCCGATATAAAAATGTCGGAACCCATTGGGCAAGTCCGCCGAGTGCGAACGTCATGGCTGCCATTGCAAGTGTATTAAACACAAACGCCTTGTTGGTCAGCAATGAGGAATAGCGGTGTAATTCCGGAGCAGAAAATTCAGCGTTGCGTATTTCACGTGCTGGTTCCTTAAGCAGCCACAAAGGAACAGCAAGAAGAAGTCCGGGAATTCCTACTATCAAAAATGCAGCATGCCATCCGAATGTATGCCCCAGCGTTCCGCCCAAAAGATAACCAAGCGCGCTGCCAACAGGAATTGCAAGATAAAAAAAGGAAAGAACTCGCCCGCGCTGTTCACGCGAATAGTAATCTGCAAGAAGCCCTGGCGATACCGTGCCGAAGCTCGCTTCACCTACACCAACCATGGTACGCGCAGCAAAAAGTGCAGCATAGTTTGGAGCAATACCTGCGCCTGCTGTTGCCAGACTCCAGACTATCAGCCCCTTTGCAGCAAGTTTCACGCGGCTTAATCGATCCCCGAGCCATCCAAAGAAAGGTGCGGAGACCATATAACAGATCATAAACGCGCTCCCGAGCAACCCAAGCGAAGTATCCGAAAGATTCCAATCTGCCTTGATCAACGGAAAGACGGCATACAATACCTGGCGGTCAATGTAATTAAGAAGATTTACACCAAGAAGAAGAATAAGTGCATAGCGGCTGTAATTAGCTGTGGTAGACAAAGGACTCATAATTTATTAAGTTCAAATGTCAAAATCCAAAGGATAATCAAAAAAAATTCAAATTTTTAGCATTGTTTTTTATTTTTTTGATTTGAACTTTGATCTTTGACATTTGTCATTTATTACATCTTCCCATTCAAATATTTTTTTCTCTTCGTTTCCGGAAATCGTTCAATTGCATAACGAAGCATGGTACGAGGCATCTTTTTATAACATCGTTTGAGAAAACGTTCCTCTGTCTCAAGCGACCGTTTTCCCACCTCGCGCAGCATCCAGCCCACTGCCTTGTGAATAAGATCATGCTCATCATTCAGAAGTTTGGAAGATATTTGCAGCGTATCATCAAAATCATGGTTTTTAATAAAACGGAATGTAGATACAATCGAAATTCTTCGTCTCCAAAGGTCATCCGATTTTGAGAGCGAATGAAGCGGCTTTCGACTTTTATCAGCAAGATATGCTCCTACAATCTGAGGTGCGGTAAGATCAACAAGATCCCAATTATTGATGTACCGCGTGTTTTCAAGGTAGCTGTTAAAAATCTTTTTTCGGAGAACGGTATCTCCATTTGAAAACAATCGAATAAGAAAAAAAAGCGCGAGCAAACGTTCTTCATGAAAGCTGGAGCTGAGAAGAACTAGTATTTGTTCGAGTGAAATATCATGTTCCTTCGATAGTTTTCTTAGCACCGGCACGGTTATGCCGAGAAAAACATCCCCTTCTCCATACTGTCCCGGCCCGGTCTTAAAAAATCCTTGAAGAATTTTTGCTTTCTCTTTGTTTGCGAGTTTTTTGAGTTTGGATTGAACGAGCTGGATGGTCATAGCCTTAAACCTCTTTTGCTATTACACAGCATCTAGATTCCGTATTCCTTTACATTCAGGATATGCAGAACAACCCCAAAATTGACTTCCGGCATTTTTACCTTTTTTGGCTGTGCGTAAGGACATGGGCTTCTTACAGAGAGGACAATCAGGAGCGGATGGTTTCTGAGAACGGTGTTGCCTTTGACGTTCGGCAATTCGTTCAGTAGCAAGGCGTTCACTATAGCCACCCTCGTGAATGAACTGCTGCTCAAGCGCAGAGAGTTGTTTGTCCAATAGATAATTTGTCTGGTGAATCAGGCAAATCAGGGCATTCGCTACAACAGCAGGGTCGTTCGATTGAAGCCATTCTGAATATAATTTCCAATGATCGGTCTGATCAGACGGATCATTCTTCCCCACAGCACGAACTTTAAGAGCATCCTGGGAGTCTTTATCCCATTGACGCAATCCGCGTTGGCGCAAAAAATCCTCATAGTCAAGCAGAAGTTCATCAAGACTGGCGCGGGCAACACTGACCAACCGCAATTCTGTCTGGCTGGAAGCAGCCGATGCACGGCTGCCTTCAGCGATATTTTGTCTGCCGCTCCTTGCTGCCTGCACCATTTGATCGATGAGACGAGAGCGTCGGTCAATAAAACGTTCGCAAAAACTGACGGTGGCATCATATACAACACTGGCTACACGGAAAGAGCGCAAATCGCGATATCCACCACTGGGACGTAATCGTTGATGTGATTGGTTTGAATGATTGTTCATCTTCAGATCAAAAGTTCAAAAGCTAGTTTTGTTCTCTCTTCCCTATCGAAAACGCCTTCCCAATATGTTCTCCAATGCCATAATAAGCGCCTTGGCCTGTATCAAAAATAATCGGCTTAACTTTCAAGGTATCTATCAGCCCCTGTGCATTCAGTACGGTGTCTTCGGCCTTAATGTCCATGATCTCTCCGATGAATTGCGTGTGAAGACCGATTTCCACTGTATGGAGAAGTTTGCATTCGATTACAACGGGACATTCTTGTATGTAAGGGGCATCAACGAGATCGCTTTTAACTGGTGTCAGTTTTGTCATGGCAAACTTGTCTACATTTTTTCCTGAGACAATGCCAACATAATCCGCTTCTTTTACAAGAGTGGCCGAAGGAATGCTGATCGTATATGCTTTATGTTTTGTTATGCATTCATACGTATAAGTCGCTTTGCGCAGGGAAATAGTCACACACGGAGGTTGCGAACAACAAATTCCGCCCCAGGCCACGGTCATCATATTCGGCTTGCCCTGAGCATCGTAACTTCCGACAATCCAAACGGGAGATGGCTGAGCAAGTGTTTTTGCACCTAATGATTTTTTCATATTGCCTCCATATTTTCAGTTACAACTACAGATTCTTACGGGAAGATATCTTCTCCTATCATTCAGGAACTGGAATCTATCTCCTCTTAAGGATTATATCATGCGTTTTTATTTGTTTTGCTGCCCGAGTATAGCCATTTTAAAAATGTAAATAAAGAAAATTATGAGGAAGAAGAGATGAATGAAAGGGTACTCTTGCTACAATCCCAAGACCAACTTCAATCCCAATATCCCGCCAAGAACAAGAAAGAACACCCGCACAAATCCATGCCCCTTCTTCCGTCCTATATGTGAGCCAATGTAGGCTCCCAGAACAGAGCCGATTGTCGACGGAATCATCAGGTTGCTGTCACCGTATCCTGAAGATATGTAAATATATACAGCAAAGCAATTCCAGGCAAAAGAAAGGATGTAGTAATGTCCGAGCGACGTAAGCAAGGGAAGGCCGCGAGTTTTCGAAAGTAACGATGAAGTGAACAATCCATTGCCGGAACCAAAAAATGTCTCATACGCTCCGAGAGGAAAGGCCAGGCTGCTTGTGGACAATCGCGAAAGACGTGGTTCGGTTGCTGAACTTCCCAAGGATTTGTTGTGCCACACAATCACAACCAGCATAAGAATGATTAGACCAATAATGCGTTGAAGCAGATGTGCATCTGCATAACGGACAATAACAGTCCCGCCATAGGCACCAACTAACCCAAAACTAATCATTCCTCCGACCAGCGCCCAGTCAACCGGTATGCCGCGAAGATAATTACGGGCTGCGATGGGTGTCCAGAATGCACCGTTCAATTGACTGGTGGCAATGACAACCGGCAGGGGAAAACCAAGAGCAAGCCAGATTGGTGTCGTCAGAATTGCTGCCCCGGCACCGCTCATGGAACTAAGAAGGGTGGCCACAAATGCAGTGAATAATACTCCAATAAACATGATTATAATTAAAGCCAGCGACGGACACGTTTTTTGTATGTCCGATATTCCTCTCCAAAGCACTGTTCGAGGTAATGCTCTTCAGCTCGAATCACATAGAAGTGAATAATCAACATGGCGATCGGCAACAATAGCAGCGCCCAGAAAATTTCAAACAAAAAAGCAGCGCCTGCATAAATAAAAGACAGGCTAAGATACATTGGATTTCTGGAAAAACGGTATGGGCCTTCAATAACAAGCGTTGTGCTTGGCTGCAGCGGCAAGATGCCGGTACGAGCTTTCAAAAAGAGAAAAAGACACCAGATTCCAAGAATGCTTGAAGCAATTATGCAAAGAACAGCGAGAATAAGATTGAGCATTCTTGAAAAAATCGTAAAAGGAAAAGCAAGTTGCAGCAAATAACCAATCCCGAATACTCCTGCATAAATAAGGGGCGGCGGAATAACAACATGAGAATTGTCAGAAAGATTTTGATTAGATCCCGGTGTCTGCATCGTTCGTGTTACCTTACCCACTGTTTTCTTTTATTGCTTGCTTAATATCTTTAAAATCAGGGTTTCTTTTCAAGCCAGCCTTCCAGATATGAAGCGCCTTCTTTTTCAAGCCGCTTCGTAAACAAAAATTTCCGAATTCAAGAAAGTAATTTGGATTCGATGGCGCGAGCCTGATTGCCTTTGCAAAATATTCTTCCGCTTCATGCCCCCTGCGCGGAATCCGTGAGAGCGTGAGCCCCCGGTGAAATATGAACCGGGCATTATCAGGTTCCAGCCGGAGGGCCCATTGAAAGGCCTCGTCTGCTCCCCAAAAATTGCCATTGCGAAATTCCTCGATTCCTCTCTCAAACTGCAATGCTGCTATTTCCTTGTTGGATAAAGGCTCGGGATGCGCTTCCTCTTCGGCATCGGGTTGTTGCTTCGATTTTTGGGAAAGTTGACGATCATATTCTGCACGTTTTGTTCGATCAGCAAGTGTTTCATACGCATCATGAATCGCATGAAAGAGTGCCTCTAGTTTCTCTTTCATATCACCCATGTCAGTAAAAAAGTGTCGGTCAGGGTGATAGAGTTTTGCTAAAGAAAAATACGCTTTTTTAATGGCCGGCGCAGTATCTTCCCTGCCCACGCCAAGCACCTCATAATGCGTTTGCGCGCGCAATTTTTTATATGCAGCATGAAGTTCTTCCCTGGTTATGCCAGCTGTCTCTTGGGATTCCACAGCTCGTGATGAAGAGGAGACGACATTCTGGACCACATCTCGTGCAAATATTTTTTCTTCTTCGGTTTGTATTGCGCCTTGTTCAACCATTTGTAAGGCCCGGAGTACATAGAGAGCCTTCAGGGTATTGTAATCACCGATTCCCGAGAGGGAACAAATTTTCTCAATGGTATTCGTTCCATCGATCAGAAGAAGGACTGCCTGCTGATCAGGGGTAAGTTCCGCTCCCTGAAAAAGAAAAGAAGGGTCATTGGTTGGACGAAAAACGGTTTGCAAGGGAGGAATCCATTTACGAACGATCTTCCATTCAATTTCCTGAAGTCCCTCGATGATAAGATTGCCAATGCTGATTTGGAGCGGAATGCTGTAAGCAGGTGACTGCTCTCCCTCCTCAAACCAATAGCGCCCCTCCTGCCAGTTAAAGAGACTGATAATAATCTGTTTTACCTGGTTCTTTACCTCAATAGCTAACTCCCGGGGCGTAATAAATCCTAAATCGACAAGACTGATCCCTTCTGCTTTGTGTGTTTTCTCGTAGAGTTCAGAAATGGCATCGGCTTGTTGCTGCGTGATGATGCCGGCTTTTAGGAGCCGTTTCCCAAGACTATCTTCTTTCTGATTGGAAGTGGCATAGACAATGTAGCCGGCATAAAAAAAGATGTGTTTTAAAATTTGATTCCGTTCAAACGCAAGAACACCTGTTTTTTTCTCAGAATAAAGCTTCTGAAAAAGCCGGGGAATCGTGACCCCTTCTATTTTTTCTCCGGGAAATAGGTGGTTATCCATTCTGTCCAAGCCTTGTAAAAATTTGAGCTTACCGCAATACTATATCATAGAATTTGAGGTATGAGATGGAACGAAAAGGAAAGAGGTGACTTATTTATTGCGTTCTTTTACAGCACGTTCAACTTCACGTTTCGATTCTTTTTCCTTGATGGTTTCCCGTTTATCAAAAGCCTTTTTACCCTTGGCAAGACCGATCAACACCTTTGCCTTGCCTCGGACAAAATAGATTTTAAGTGGAATAAGAGTAAAGCCTTTTTGCATAATCTTGCCAATCAGCTTTCGAATCTCTTCCTTGTGCACGAGAAGTTTCCGCGTACGAAGCGGCTCGTGATTCATAATGTTGCCATGCGGATAAGGGCTGATATTCACGTTCAGGAGGAACAGCTCATTGTTTTTAACAATAGCGTAGCTATCGGTCAAATTCGCAAGTCCCAGGCGCAGTGATTTCACTTCTGTTCCTTGGAGAACGACTCCTGCTTCGATCGTCTCTTCAATGAAGTAATCGTGATGTGCCTTACGGTTCGTGGCAACTGCGGTGTCTTGTTGTTTTTTTTCAGTCATGGTTAAATTTCTTTGTCATTCCCATGCAAATGGGAATTCAGGTTTAAAAGATCAACCTTATACGTAGCCTCTCATTTAATATAGTATTGAATGAGTGATTGTAGCCGATAGGATAGAATTATCAAGTGAAAACCTCATCACCAAATTATTTTGAAAAGATGGGCTTCGCATTTGAACGAGCCTTAATTTTTTTTATTCAGTTCAAGGAGCTGCATAAGATAAGCGACCATTCGACTGTTTTGTTAGATGACAAAGACTTTGATGCTATCGCGGCATAATAGGATTCGTTTCGAAATCTAAATAAAGAAGATTACCATCTCGGTCATGCAACCAAGTTTTTACCTGGTCAGGTGGTAAATAGGCGATTTCGAAAGGGCATCCTGTATAGTTGGCTAACAATTGAGCGTAATCTTTTTCAACCCACTCATCAAAATATGGCTTCATGCTGAAACCACCAAGAGGATTCTGATATATCTGATGAGGTGCGCCAGAAATTGCCACGAGCTTCGGAGTCCGCGTTGCCAAGGTGGCACGGTATGAAAAGTGAGCACAGAGTTCGCGAAATTGGATCGGGTGGAGAGGAAGTTGTTCTAGCGGGCGGTATGCGCTCTCATAAATCATTTGAGCTCCGCCGTCCCCAAGAATACCTATGATGCCGACTTCACCCATACGTATTGCGATGAACATTGTATCGATATTGTCACAGAAATCCCATTGCAATCTAAAATTTTTTAGTGCCTGACATCTGAATATGTAAATGGATCCGGGCGTAAAGTTGACCATTTCAACCTTCTCTCGAGCAGCCTGTAAAAATAAAAGGTGTGTCTCAAGTGAGTGGAGCATTTTAGGTGTCGCGATAGTGAGCCCATCCGAAGAGCTCCGATCGAGCAGCAAGCTTAGCTCGCGATATAAAATGCCATAAAAGATCTTACCTAACCACAGAAAGAGGGTATTGCGACCTACTGCACGAACCGCGTCAACTCCCCGGCTAACGGCAGAAGAAACTGTAGTCTCAATAGGTTGGAGTCTGTACTTATTGCATTCTTCACAGCATGGGACAGTAATTTGTCGATAAAGGAGGCTAGTTCCGTTAAGCAGTACAAGCTGCTGATTCCATAAATCAAACCGGCGCTGCGCCCACTGTGGAATCACATGCTCAGCCGTCAAATGTACCTTATCAAAATGATTTGCACATAGGAAACAATAGGAGGGATCGAATGCACGATCTTTTAATCGATCAATTAGATCGTACAAATCGGAATCATCTGCAGATGTCTTTTTTGTTGTCATGCCCACAATCTAATCGTGCAGTTAAGCCGTAGCCCGTAGGGACGTATAGATCTTGAACTCCTGGTTCTCACGGGATTGAAGCGCAGGGAGAACCAGGTATTATCTCAACGGAAACATCTACTAATAATCAACTCTGTATTAATTTTTATTGTATCATCCAATGGGCAACCTACGGATGCGGTATCCCTCGTCATCTACTGAAATGAGTGCCCCTTTTGCAATATCCGCTTCAACAAGAGGTAAAACCTTTTTCAGTAGGGCTGTAATTGCCTGCGGTTTTGCGTCGGCAACCCGCAAAGATATGATACTTGGTCCCTGGAGTCCGCTTTGCGCAACAATAGCGGTAAAATCCAGGTCCTGCGTAATGATGGTTGCTTTATCTTGATCTGCCAGTTGAACTATTTCTTTATCAGATGATGTGGCGGGAAGTTTCTCAGTAACACGGATTATCGCGTAACCTGCGTTGCGTAATGCTGCCACCGTAAGCGGTGAGATATGCATATCAGCGATAAAATTCATGGGTAGGGTACGTTACTTTGTATGAGCCTGAAACGGCCGGTGATAGTCTCCCGCAAGCCATGCCGCGTATTCCATGCATTGCTTTATATCGTCTTCTTCAAGTTCTGGATACGCCTTTAATATTTCTGCATGACCCATACCCGATGCCAATAATTTAAGAACAAAGGCAACCGTGATACGCATTCCACGAACAGTGGGCTGTCCCATGCATATTTCAGGATTGACGGTAATACGGTCAGTCATCGTTGCCATCGCAATTTCCTCCTGCAAAGCACTTGCTGGTTACAATGAATACATTTTTAAGATATTACAATCGTCGATAAAAGGCAAGATGAAAACAGTTGTTAACGCTCTCAAAATAGTAACGACATCAGGAGAACTCATTCCCGAGGTATTAATCGGGAATCTGGTATAAAACCGTATCCCCGATAGATGTATTCGGGGATGACATATTAGAGTATGTACAGCTTATTATGAGATTATTAATACTCTACATCAAATTCACTGGATCGACATCAATAATCACTCTACATTTTCTACCGTATTTCTCCTCCACCTTGTTTCTTCCTTCTATTGCAAGCGACCTGATTTTTTCACGTTTGCTCGACAGGAGCAGAAGATGAAATCGATAATGACTGCGGACACGTGAAATTGGCGCTGGTGCGGGACCAAGGAGGGCAACGTCTTTTCCGCGCATCAGGCTGCGGATATGTTGAGCTGCAGTGATTGCTGCCTGAAGTGCATTGTTCTCATTCAAGCTCTTGATTTCTATCTTGATGATTCTGGTAATCGGCGGGTAATTCAGCTCTGTGCGGTATTTGATCTCTTCATTATAGAACCCTTCATAATCGTGTGTCCGGCTATGCCGAATTGCGTAATGATTCGGGTTCATGGTCTGGATAATCACTTCACCGCCCAATTCGCCCCTGCCTGCCCTACCTGCAGCCTGAGTCATAAGCTGAAACGTTTTTTCTGCTGCTCGAAAGTCGGGGAAATTCAAACCTGTATCAGCATCCACTACTCCAACGAGGGTCACGAAGGGAAAGTCATGGCCTTTGGCAATCATCTGTGTTCCGAGCAGGATATCGACTTCTCTCCGGTCAACTTTTTTGAGCAATGCATCGTAGGCATCTTTTCCTTTTATGGCATCGCTATCCATTCTCCTAAGTCGCGCCTCTGGAAAAAACTTTAAAAGCTCTTCCTCGATTTTTTGCGTGCCCGTCCCTATTAATTTCATGTCAGTGCCAGCACAACAAGAGCATTTATCTGGCGGCTTGACATCATATCCGCAGTAATGGCATTTGAGTTTTTGTACAGATTTGTGATAGGTGAGAGAAACGCTGCAACTTGGACACAAAACTGCTATACCGCAATCCTTGCAAAGAAGCACTGATGAAAACCCTCGCCGGTTCAGGAGCAAGAGTATCTGTTCCTTTTCGTCAAGACGTTTTTTTATGAATTCCAATAATGCAGGTGAAAAAGGAGCCGTTGATGCCAGCGGCTTCATATCCACAAGAGCAACACTTGGTAGCGGTCGATCATCGATGCGCGAAGGAAGATGAAGATACTGATACTTCCCGTTTTTAGCATTATAATAGCTTTCGAGCGACGGCGTTGCGGAGCCGAGAACGGCAACAGCATTCTGAAGTTTCGCGCGCATGATCGCAATGTCACGAGCGTGATAACGCAGGCCATCATCCTGTTTGTAAGAAGTTTCATGCTCTTCATCGACCACAATAAGTCCGATTTTTTCAAACGGCGCAAAAACAGCCGAACGTGCACCAATAGCCACATCTACCTGGCCGGTTATGATTCTTCGATATTCATCCGCTCGTTCCCTGTCCGTCTGGCCGCTATGCAGAACCGCAACACGTGTATGAAATCGCTGCTTGAACCGGTTCACAAGCTGCGGCGTCAGCGCAATTTCAGGAACAAGAACAATGGCGCCCTTTCCCGATCCTTTCAGAGCTGCAATAGCATGAAGGTACACTTCTGTCTTTCCACTGCCGGTTATCCCATGAAGCAGAAAAACGCCGAAACTATTTTGAGCAATTTTGTCGGTGATGCTCTGCACCGCTTCTCTCTGTTCAGGAACAAGGGCAGGAGCAATAGAAGGAACGAACGCCTCAGTTGCCGAATCAAGAATCTCCTGCTCTACAATTTCAATGCACTCGTATTCAACAAGCGATTGGATGGTAACGGAAGAAAAGCCGGATAAAAGCTCAAGATCGATTTCCTTTTCTTGACAAACCAGCGCCATAAGCGTGGCCTGCTTCTTCCCCTTCAAACCCTGCACGTCCTTCAACAGCCGAACAATCTTTTTCTTTTTCGGTTTAGCCTTCATCAACGCTTTCGGAACAAGCGTTTCAATTGTAAGGCCAATCGGATGGATATAGTAATCTGACATCCATATCGCAAGAGACAAAAGATCAGGAGGAATGGGATGTTCGAGAATTTCGAGAATTGATTTTAATCCGGCTTTTGTGCTTTGCTGGGGAAAGCCGATGATCGTTCCCGGTAACTTTCGGCTTCCGAACGGAACAAGAACGCGTGAACCGAGTTTCAGATAATCGCGAAGATGTTGAGGAATGCTGTAATGGAATGTTTTCTGGACTGCTACGCCGACCGCTATATCCGCCACAAGATCAGACATAAGCGAAATGAGTATTATGAATCGAGGGGAAGTGACATCTCTTCTTCATCAATTTTTTTCTTTGCCTCTTCTTTTTCTTTTTTTTCGTGTTTTTCCAAATGCGGCTTAGGCAGTGCGGCAGTTTCCTTGGTGCTTAAAATATCTTTTAGTTCGCTCATAAATTCGTTGATATCTTTAAATGAACGATACACAGAAGCGAACCGGACATACGCAACTTCATCCAATTTATGCAGCCGCTCCATGACTTCTGCGCCTATCAGTGTACTGGGAACTTCTTTAAGACCTTTTTCCTGGAGCGACTTCTCAATTTCATCCACGGTCTTTTCCAGCACGTCCATGCTGATGCGGCGTTTTTCACAGGCCTTTTTGAGACCACTCAGAATTTTGTTGCGTTCAAACGGTTCGCGCCTGCCATCTTTCTTAATGACCAGTGGAAGCACTTCCTCGACGCGCTCGTACGTGGTAAACCGGCCTTCACACTTCAAACACTCGCGCCTTCGGCGGATGGATTCCCCTTCCTTTCCCATCCGAGAATCCACGACTTTGTTGTCAAGACTGGAACAGTAAGGACATCGCATAAGGTTGTCAACAAACTCTAAATACTAATTTCTAAATCCTAAACGTGAAAAACCTGGCTTACGATTTGAATTTTGTTTCTTTGATATATTTCGCATTTCGATATTCGAATTTCGAGATCGTCACTTCTTGTACTGCGTAATCATGATCCCTGATTCCTTTAGTATTTCCTCTGCTAAAGGATCGGGATACTCGTCTTCAAAGACAATTTGCTTGACACCTGCATTCACAATCATCTTTGCGCAGATGCCGCAGGGCTGGTTCGAGCAGTACAGTATCGCTCCTTCGATGCATGTGCCATGCTTGGCCGCCTGAATGATTGCGTTCTGCTCCGCATGAAGACCACGGCATATCTCATGCCGCTCGCCTGAAGGGATATTCATTTGTTCGCGCAAACAGCCTCGGTCAAGACAATGCTCGATTCCGGATGGAGCGCCGTTGTAGCCGGTTGCGAGAATGTTCTTGTCTTTTACGAGCACGGCTCCAACCTGGCGCCGCTTGCACGTCGCCCGTTTCTTAACAAGATGCGCAATCTCCATGAAATATTCATTCCAGGATGGACGAGACATTATAATAGCGAATAGCAACCACGGATGCACACTGTATAGAGCTTGCAGCACAGAAAAATTCAGGATTTAATTAAACCACTGTTTTATCCGTGTGGCGAAGCCCCGTGGTTCCTAAGCTCCTTTCCCGTTCGCGAACACCGGATATTTGCTGCAAAATTCTCGTGTACGGTTTCTGATCGACGCAAGCTTTTCAGGAGCATTCGTATTCTTGAGCGCTTCACAAATAAAATCCCCGATCGTTTTCATCTCGGCTTCCTGCATTCCGCGGGTAGTTACAATTGAGGTGCCGAGCCGGATACCGCTCGTTATCATCGGCGGTTTCTGGTCATACGGAATACTGTTTTTATTGCAGGTAATTCCCGCTGCATCAAGCGCTGTTTCTGCTTCTTTGCCTGTGATTCCCTTTTGAGTTAAGTCAACCAGCATCAGGTGATTATCAGTCCCGCCTGACACGATTCGGAAGCCTTCTTCTGTAAGTCGTTTTGCGAGCGCCTTCGCATTCAAGAGCACCTGCCGCTGATACGCCTTGAATGATGGCATAAGCGCCTCTTGAAACGCGACCGCCTTTGCCGCGATCACATGCACGAGCGGGCCGCCCTGGATGCCGGGGAAAATCTGCTTGTCCACTGCCTTTGCGAATTTTTCCTTACACATAATCATTCCACCGCGCGGACCGCGCAATGTTTTATGGGTCGTGCTGGTAACAAAGTCAGCGTACTCTACCGGGCTGGGATGTTCGCCTGCAGCAACAAGACCTGCGATGTGGGCAATATCGCACATGAGGTAAGCGCCAACCTTGTCCGCTATTTTTCTGAATCTCGGAAAATCAAGCACGCGAGAATACGCACTGAATCCGGAAACAATCAATTTCGGTTTGTGCTCAACGGCAAGACGCTCAAGCTCATCATAATTAATGAGTTCTGTTTTTTTATCTACTCCATAAGCGACGGATTTGTAAATGATTCCTGAGAAACTGACTGATGCGCCATGAGTCAAATGCCCGCCATGCGCAAGGCTCATTCCCAGGATTGTGTCACCGCAGCCGAGAACGCTGAAATACACAGCCATATTTGCCTGGGAACCGGAATGAGGCTGCACATTGACATGCTCGGCTCCAAAAAGCTTCTTGGCCCGATTGATTGCAAGCAATTCCACCTGATCGGAAAATTCACAACCTCCGTAATAGCGCCGGCTAGGATAGCCCTCGGCATATTTGTTCGTAAACACCGAGCCCTGCGCTTCAAGCACTGCCTTGCTCACATAATTCTCAGAAGCAATGAGAACAATCTTGCTTGCTTCCCGTTCTTCTTCTCCTGAAATTGCGCTTGCAACTTCAGGATCAATTCGTTTCAGTTCAGACATGGAGGTCATTTATCCTTTGATCGTTTTTTCAATTTCGCATATTTTATCAAGCCGCCTTTGGTGGCGGCCTGCTTCAAATTTCGTTTCAAGCCAAACCTGTACCATGTCGAGTGCGACGCCGCTGCCTACAACACGTCCCCCCATGACAAGGATATTGGCATCGTTGTGCAGCCGGCTCATTTGTGCAGTGAAATGGTCATGACAGAGCGCAGCCCGGACATTCCGAAAACGGTTTGCAATAATCGACATCCCGATTCCGGTCCCGCAGATCAGAATCCCGCGGTTAACGGTACCTGCGGAAACAGCCTCGGAAACTTTTTTTCCGAAGTCGGGATAATCCACGGAATCTTTGGTTTGGCTGCCAAAATCGAGGGTTTCAATTGAGGGATTATTTTTCAGAAAAGCAAGGATTTCCTGCTTTAATTCCCAGCCGCCATGATCCGAACCAATCGCAATTTTCACGATTTCCTCCGAAAGGGTGATATTAACATCTGTTGCATTTTTGTGTCAAGAAAAATACCCGAACAGTAGCATAGAATATCAAGACAGACCTTTCTTGACAACTATTCAGAATTCGTCATAATGTATGTAACGCATACGCACAGCAGGAGAAAAGCAGAAATGATTAAGGACATTACGAAAAAATTGTATTCCTATACGCCTCAAGAAACAGTCTATCATTACACAACATTTGCAGGTCTGCTCGGCATTGTCCAAAGTGGCGTACTCTGGACAAGCGATATCCGGTATATGAATGACTCCGCAGAAATGAAGTACACGGTCGATCTTATCGGAGCAGAAATTGCGCAACGAATCACCGCAGGTCACAAGAACCCTCATTTATTGAACCAGTTTCTCGACTGGGTGTCGCCGAGAATGGCATACGGCCACATGCTTTTCTGTGCTTCATTCCGGTCGAATGGAAACCTGCTTAGCCAGTGGCGGGGATACAGCCCCCTGGGTAAGGGTGTAAGCATTGGGTTCAATCCGGATTACCTGGTTTCCTGTGCAACAAGCCAATCATTCAGTATTGGAAAATGTGTGTATGAACCAGCCGACCAACGGAAACTGATCAAACAGGTCATTGATGAAGTCGAAAACCTTGCGCATGATCAATATTCGAAGGCCTCTGAATCCAAGGAGCAGCGTGAGAACTCCTGCTATGATGTGTTCACAAAGATCGAAAGCGATCTGCTGCGCATTGCGGCAATTTTGAAACATCCTTCGTTCCAGGAAGAAGAGGAATGGAGAATCGTATCACCGGTCTTGACGGATTATGTTTCATCGCCAGTACTCTTCCGTGAAGGCGCAACCATGCTCGTTCCCTATCTTGAGTTTAATCTCGCACTCAAGAAAAAAAAACCAATACCACTGGATCATATCTTTCTTGGACCCACGCCGAACAAAAATCTATCCATGAATTCGCTCACGATGTTTCTGTCAAAGAATGGGATCGCTCCCAAAAACGGGATCAGTTATTGCCAGATACCATATCGTGCACGATAACTTCAGGTGTGGAATTCATACCGGATTATGCTAAGTGCTGCTAGGGCTGCGGTCTCGGTGCGAAGAATGGTTGACCCTAAACTGATGGGATGAAAATTCTTTGATCGAGCTGCTTGCAGTTCCTTCTCTGAAAAACCACCTTCAGGTCCGATCACAATGGTAACTTTTTGTATCTCTTTTTGCTCCCTGAGTATTTGTTTCAAAGACCCGGTAGCATGCTCATCAGGAATAAGAAAAAGAGTGTCCGGCCTAGATTCCAGGGAATTGAGAAATCCCGTGAAGCTCTGAATGTCAGTAATATGCGGAATCGTTGATCGGTCGCTTTGTTTTGCAGCATTCAAACTTATTTTCTGCCAACGGCTAATCCGCTTTTGTTCTTGTCCAATCTTGACAACCGTTCGCTCCGTTATTAAAGGCACAATCTGTTCCACACCCAGCTCGGTTGCTTTTTGTACAATCAAATCCATGGTGTCTGACTTGGGTAACCCTTGTCCCAGGATAACCTGAGGCAATAAAATCCGGCCTTCTGATTCACTCACAATCTCAGCCTTGATTTTCTGTTTTGTAATATCAGTTATTCTGGCAACGTATTCTATTCCCTGTCCATTAGAGAGCGTAAGCATATCTCCCAACTGCATCCGCAACACGCTTCGTATATGATGGACATCATCGCCGACAATAGTAATGCCGCGATCCTGAACCTGATCAGGAGTTATGAAAAATCGGGGAAGTCTATGCATGGCGATAAAACGATCACGACGGCACGATGTCGTGTTTAGTCTTAACAATTTTTCTTTTTTTGCGGAAATGCCGACGCTCCTGTTTCTGTTGCATATTTGGCGCTTGAGGAGAAGGCGGTGTTCCTTGAGCCTTAATAAGGTTTTGCCACCAGGAAATCAATTCATGATTGTTGCCAGTCAATTCACCGCAGAAACGAAAATATTCGAATGCATCGGTAAAAATCGGATGCTTTAAAAAGAATCGGGGGTATTTTCCATGCCGCCGTTGGAAACGGTATTGGCTTGCATAAATGTCCCGCATCGTCTGGCTGATCTTCTTGGGAATTTGTATCTGGTGTATGAATTCTTCAAAGATAATGTCAACTGTTTTTGAAAAGGCGTCTACTACGGGAATCCTTTTCTGAAGCAGAGGTGATGCTTTCTCAGCTGCATAATGTCCGAACAGCAGGCTAAAAAACATATGTGGTGCAACCTGTTTTCCTGACTGAATCTGCGTATCAACCCAATCAAGCGCCTTGCTGATCCAGACGTGCGGAAAATCGTCTGATTCCGTATCGATCCAGTCATTCAGCTTTGGAAAAAGTATCTTAAACATTCCGGCTTGCCGAAGCATCTGATACGTTTTTTCACCTTCTCCGAGTAGAAACAGTTTCAGCACTTCTTCATACATGCGCGAAGGCGATGCCAAGGAGATTTTTTCCTTCAAATCAAGCATGGCCTGATAGGTAGCTGGTTCAATCTCGAAACCGAGCATGGCGGCAAACCGAATTGCCCGTACCATCCGGACTGGATCTTCGACGAAACGAACATGAGGATCGCCGATAATTCGGATAAGGCCATGCTCCAAATCTGGCATTCCTCCAACATAATCAATGACCGTGAAATCTGCAATGTTGTAAAATAACGCATTGACCGTGAAATCTCGGCGAACCGCATCTTGTGCTGGAGTCCCGAATACATTGTCGCGAAGAATCATACCTTCTTCGGTTTTCAGCAAACGCCTTCGAGGAAGCTCTGGTTTCATCGCTTGTTTTTCATTAGTCACCGGCGTTGCCTGATCAGCGGGTATTGATAGTAATGCACCAGGAACCGTATCGGGTTGAGTAAGAGGGGTTGCCTTTACAGCGGATTCTTCAGAAGATCGAAACGTCGCAACTTCAATGATCTCGTTCGGAAAATATACATGCGCAAGCCGAAATCGCCTGCCGATAAGCCTACAATTGCGGAAACATTGTTTGACTTGATGCGGCGTTGCATTGGTCGCTATATCAAAATCCTTTGGTTCCCGCCCAAGCAAAAGATCCCGTACTCCGCCACCAACCAGATAAGCAGTGTAACCGGATTCTTTCAAGCGGTACAAGACACGAAGCGCGTTGGGACTGATCCACTTCCGGGAAATACGGTGATTTGATCGTTGGATAATCGTGGGTTGTCTAGATTTCACGAAAGGCATATTAACATACACGCGCAAAAAAGGTAAGGGGGGAAAATGGAATCTGTATACTTTTTTCATGGATTCAATTATAATAACCCTAATTTATTTGACAAGAGGATCGCTATGGATGTTGATATTTATCAGGGTGATTGTAAGGAGATATTAAAGTTACTTCCAGAAAATACTGTTGATCTTATTGTGACTTCTCCGCCATATGCGGACCAGAGAAAAAATACCTACGGTGGAATTCATCACAATCAATACGTGAAATGGTTTTTGCCTATTTCGGAACAATTATTGCGCGTTTTAAAACCAACAGGTACTTTTATTTTAAATATAAAAGAAAAAGTCGTTGAGGGGGAGCGAAGTACCTATGTTATGGAGCTTATCTTAGAGATGCGGAAACAAGGTTGGCTCTGGACTGAAGAATTTATTTGGCATAAAAAAAATTGCTACCCGGGGAAATGGCCTAATCGATTCCGAGACGCATGGGAAAGGCTCTTACAGTTCAACAAGTCGCGCAATTTCGCCATGTATCAGGAAGCAGTAATGGTCCCGATGGGCACATGGGCACAAGCAAGATTAAAAAATCTCTCTGAAACTGATAAAATTCGCGACAATTCAAAAGTCGGAAGTGGCTTTGGGAAGAATATCTCAAACTGGCTTACTCGAGAAAAGGCATACCCAACGAATGTTTTGCATTTAGCTACTGAGTGCAACAACAAAAACCACAGCGCGGCATTCCCAGAAGAGTTGCCAGAATGGTTTATCAAATTATTTACACAAGCAAACGATGTGGTGCTTGATCCGTTTATGGGATCGGGAACTACATTGATTGTTGCAAATCGAATGAGACGACATTCAATTGGAATAGAAGTTGTTCCAGAATACTGTGAAATGGTCGAACAACAATTGAAACCGGTGCAATTGTATCTTTGCGAAACAAAGGCGGACTATGAAAAAACTCGACTTAGATTGTGTGACTCAATATGTCGAACAAAACATCAGCACCTTTCATCAAAAGCGCATACAGAGCCTAGACGGCCTAAAACTCGCATGCGTTCTGAGACGGAAAAACCCGTATCTGTTTAGAGCAAAATATATGTTGACCGCTGAACAGATCATTAAAGGGTTGGTTGACGCACATATATCATCAAACGAAGAAACAATTTTTGGAGATTGGCTGGAAGGACTCGCTATTTTTATTAATCAAACCGTTTATGGGGGCTATAAATCAGGAATTACGGGCATTGATCTTGAATTTGACTATAATAATGCAAGAAACATCGTTACAATAAAATCTGGGCCAAATTGGGGAAACGCATCCCAGGTTGCAAAGATGAGAACAGATTTCAAAGTAGCAAAAAAAACACTCAGAACGAGCAATTCAAAATTGCACGTCATTGCAGTAAACGGCTGCTGTTATGGCAAAGACAACAACCCGGACAAAGGAGATTATTTTAAATACTGCGGTCAAATGTTTTGGAAGTTCATATCCGGCGATGATGAACTTTTTACGGAAATAATCAAGCCTCTGGGGCATAAAGCCAAAGAAAGAAATGATGATTTCTTGAAGTCGTATGCACAAATGATAAACAAATTTACAAAAGAGTTCACGAATATCTTGTGCACAAACAATGGAGACATCGATTGGGATAAATTAGTTCGTTTTAATTCAGCCGTGATAGAACCAACAACTTGTCAAGACACATCGGTTTAAAGGTTGTAGGTTGAGCAAAGCGTTTTCTGAAAAGTGAAGCATGAATATCGTGATTTTTATTTTTGTCGGCATCGTAATTGCCTTCTTTGCGATCCTTGCGTCTTCGCGAGAGATCGCTTTTGATTCTTGGAGTCAAAACAACCCCATCTGCTGTTCCGGCTCTTTCTGTTTTTTCTTCTTATCAGGAATCACGATATTCTGGATATGTTCCTGTGGAATTTCTGAAAGAAAAGGAGTTGGAGCCAAAGAAGGCCGTTGTCCATAGATGAACCTATTGCGTGCATAAGATAGAATAAGCTCTTCCTTGGCTCGCGTCATTCCTACGTAAAAAAGCCGTCGCTCTTCTTCAATATCTGATTTCTCTTTCATAAGCGTATAAGGAACTAACCCTTCTTCACAGCCTGTTATGAAAACGATGCGAAATTCCAAACCCTTGGCCATATGAAATGTAGCAAGCGTAACAGCGTCAGCAGATGGATCAAAAAAATCAGCCTGACTTAAAAGTTTTTCTTCATTGCCTTCAGCTAAAATATCTTCTGAGCTATCCGAACGAATGAGTGATTGCAGGTAATTTCTTGTCTCTTCGATTTCCTTTACCTGGCTACTGATCTTGCGGCCGATTATTTGATACGGAATACCGGAAGTTTTGAATTCTTCCTCTAATGCTTTTACCTGTGCATTGGTTCTAAAGACAATGGCAAAATCAGAAAACCGATATGATTGTTCAGGTTCGTCTCTCATAGTGCCTTGTCTCATCCGGGAATGACTTGTTCCGCCTATCCGCTCTTCGATCGATTGAATAATAGCAGCAGCCTCCCCACGTTCATCAGGTGCGGAAATAGTTATAAGAGGAACTCCTTTACTTTGCATACAAACCAGTTCACGTTCAATCCGTTTTTTATTGTTTTTGATAACGCTTTCTGCGGAATTAAGGATGGTGGACGTTGATCGATAATGTTCAGCCAGCGTTATTCTAATTACATTTGGGAAATCTTTCTCGAAATTCAGGTAATGGTTGATGTCTGCTCCGCGAAACGCATAGATCGCCTGATCAGCGTCTCCCACAACGCAAATATTTGCGCTATCTCCGGCAAGAAGTTTAATCAGTCGGTATTGCGCTGGATTGATGTCTTGATATTCATCCACGATGATATATTGAAATCTATCCTGATATTTTTTTCGCTGGTCGCTATTCTGTTCAAGCAGTTCGATCGGGACGCGAATAAGGTCGTCAAAATCGTAGGAATTGCGCTCTTTCAGCGCATTCTGATAGGCATTATAGATGTCATTTGTTTCAGTGTTTGTTGATTCCAGGAAGTTCTTTACGCGAGATATGTGTTCAACCATCTGTTGAGCATTCCGTAAAGAGCCTTTCATAAGTGATTTTACAAGCTCTATTTGTTCATCTCTGTCTATGAGTGAAAAGTTGACACCGTTTACTTCTTGTATAATTTTAAGACCCAGAAGATGAAATGTTCCTAAAAACAAATGTCCTGCTTTTGCGCCTAGAAGCGATTCCGCTCGCTCTTTCATTTCTCGTGCAGCCCTATTGGTAAAAGTGATAGCAAGAATGTTCTGAGGTTGGATACCTTGCTGAATAAGATAGGCAATTCGACGGATAATGGTCAGGGTCTTGCCAGTGCCTGGTCCAGCAATAATGAGCAAAGGACCGGCAAAAGTAGTTACGGCCTGTTTCTGGGCATCATTCAGATTTTCAAATATAATGTCATCAGAATGCATTGAAGTTACAGCAACGATAACTGTCCTTTTATCTCTTTCCTCTCGACCTCTTCGAAAATCCTGACCTTTCCATATATTCCATCATATCCCGGAACAATGTGAATGTTACCGCCACGCATCCGGGAAATCGCTTCACTTAGTAGTGGTGTTCCTGCACGTTCAATATCGGTAAGCGGGACATCCAGAAGAATCTTAAATTCATTTCCTAGTTTTTCGAGCAATGGGTAATACATGGCATTCACTTTTTTGGTCTTCACGCCGACTTTCAAACCTTCAGCAATAATCTCAGGCAACGGAATAATCGAGAAATAAGAAGGAGCACCTGCTAGTTTGTACCCTTCTTCTCTATCTGCTAATTTCTCTACACGATGCATTACGCCGATGGTAACCTTTCTGCCGCAAACAGGGCAGAGACAGCCATGATGAATTGTTTCTTTCGGCGAAAGGCATGCACCGCAGTCACGATGACCGTCAAAATGGTACTTCCCTTCTTCGGGAAAGAACTCGATGGTACCGAGAAATCCTTTTCTTGTTTTAATGGCATTGACCAGCGAAGTGTAAGATAAATCCGTATCCAGAATATTTGCTTCCCGTCCGAGTTTGGCAGCGGAATGAGCATCGGAATTGGATACGAGCGTTATGGTATCCAAAGATGACAATCGCCAGTTCATGCCTGGATCAGAGGAGAGGCCGGTTTCAATGGCGTAAATGTGAGGTGTAAGGTCTTCAAAACATTCTTCAAGTGAATCAAATCCTGATGCAGCGCCGAAAACCGAGAAATGCGGAGTCCATGCATGCGCGGGAATGAAGAGGCTGTCCGGTGATGTTTCGAGCATGATGCTCAAAAGTTTTTTTGCATCAAGCCCGAGGATTGGCCTGCCGTCAGCATTCAGATTTCCGATCTTCGTGAGCGCCAGATTAAACCGCGCTGCACTCTCAAAATCAGGCGCAAGGATGACAACGTGGATCTTTCTTGTCTTGCCATTTTTGCTGTAAATGCAGCTGATTTCTGCTGATAAAATGAAGTGGACATCAGTTTTGCATAGAGCGGGAACATCATTCGTCTGAAATTCTTTTTTTAAGGTGAATAGTCCATTGCTTGAAGGTTCAAGTTTTTCGTTTAGTTCCTTGAGCCACTGGGGATGCGTAAAATCGCCAGTGCCGATGACAGTAATGCCTTTGAGCTGCGCCCATTTCCAAATACACTCTGGCGACATGTCTTTGCTCGTGGCTCGTGAGTAATGGGAGTGAACATGAAGATCGGCTATAAAACGCATGGCGCGCAGTATACCATGATCGTAAAAAAAGCAGCAATAAAAAAGCCCATCACCTTTTCAGATGATGGGCTTGAAAAATATTCCCGGCGACGACCTACTTTCCCATGACCTCACGGTCATAGTATCATCGGCCCTGGAGAGCTTAACTTCCGTGTTCGAGATGGGTACGGGTGTGACCCCTCCGGTATAGCCACCGAGAAACTGTATAACAATGTTTGACACTGAATGCAAGAGTACTTAAAAGCCGAATTTGTCAGAAGCAGAAAATTTAGTGGTTAAGCCGCACGACCTATTAGTACTGGTTAGCTTAGGATGTTACCACCCTTACACGCCCAGCCTATCAACCCGGTAGTCTACCGGGGGTCTTTAGGGGTATTGCTACCCGGGAGATCTCGTCTTGAGGTGGGTTTCCCGCTTAGATGCTTTCAGCGGTTATCCCGACCGAACATAGCTACCCAGCAATGCCCCTGGCGGGACAACTGGCACACTAGAGGTTCGTCCATCCCGGTCCTCTCGTACTAGGGACAGATCCTCTCAAATCTCCTACGCCCACAACAGATAGGGACCAAACTGTCTCACGACGTTTTGAACCCAGCTCTCGTACCGCTTTAATTGGCGAACAGCCAAACCCTTGGGACCTACTTCAGCCCCAGGATGCGATGAGCCGACATCGAGGTGCCAAACCGCGTCGTCGATGTGAACTCTTGGACGCGATAAGCCTGTTATCCCCGGAGTACCTTTTGTCCGATGAGCGATGGCCCTCCCACGAGGGACCACCGGATCACTAAGCCCTACTTTCGTACCTGCTCGACCTGTCAGTCTCGCAGTCAAGCTCCCTTATGTCTTTACACTCGAAGGCTGATTTCCGACCAGCCTGAGGGAACCTTTGGGCGCCTCCGTTACATTTTGGGAGGCGACCGCCCCAGTCAAACTACCCACCAGGCAATGTCCCCGACCCAGATAATGGGTCCAGGTTAGAATTTCAGAAAAATAAGGGTGGTATTTCAACGGCGACTCAACGAAGGCTAGCGCCCCCGTTTCAACGTCTCCCACCTATTCTACACATACCGTTCCAAAATTCATTGCCAAGCTATAGTAAAGGTTCACAGGGTCTTTCCGTCTAGTTGCGGGTAATCGGCATCTTCACCGATAATACAAGTTCGCTGAGTCTCTGGCCGAGACAGTGCTCCAGTCGTTATGCCATTCGTGCAGGTCGGAACTTACCCGACAAGGAATTTCGCTACCTTAGGACCGTTATAGTTACGGCCGCCGTTTACCGGGGCTTCGATTCAGAGCTTCGCCTTGCGGCTGACCCCTCCTGTTAACCTTCCGGCACCGGGCAGGCATCAGTGCCTATACATCGCCTTGCGGCTTAGCAGACACCTGTGTTTTTGATAAACAGTCGCCAGAGCCATTTCACTGCGGCCTCCTCGGGCTTTAACACCCTAATGAGGCGCCCCTTCTCCCGAAGTTACGGGGCTAATTTGCCTAGTTCCTTAGCCAGAGTTCTCTCAAGCGCCTTAGAGTTTTCCTCCTACCTACCTGTGTCGGTCTGCGGTACGGATACGATGATAACTCGCTAGAGGTTTTTCTTGGCAGTGTAGGATCAACCAGTTGGCTTGTCCGAAGACTTGCTTCCCCGCTTTCCTCAGAGTTAATGATCTCACGGATTTGCCTATGAAATCCTCCTTGAATTGCGGCCGGGCATTTCCAATCGCCCGTAGGCCTACCTTACTGCGTCCCCCCATTGCTGATAACGCTATCACCATAGTGCAGGAATATTAACCTGCTGTCCATCGTCTATTCCTTTCGGCCTCGACTTAGGATCCGACTCACCCTGGGATGATTAACATTGCCCAGGAAACCTTAGGTTTTCGGCGAACGGATTTTTCATCCGTTTTATCGCTACTTATGCCGGCAGAATCTCTTCTGTTTCGTCCAACGGTCCTTACGGTCCGCCTTCTACCTAGGACAGAATGCTCCCCTACCACTTCGACTTGCGTCGAAATCCGCAGCTTCGGTAATATGCTTAAGCCCCGTTATATTTTCGGCGCGGGCCCGCTTGACCAGTGAGCTATTACGCTTTCTTTAAAGGATTGCTGCTTCTAAGCAAACCTCCTGGCTGTCAGTGCGCTCCCACAACCTTTCCCACTTAGCATATATTTAGGGACCTTAGCTGGCGATCTGGGCTGTTTCCCTTTTGACCACGAATCTTAGCACCCGTAGTCTGACTCCTGCGGTAAGACTTGACGGCATTCGGAGTTTGATTGGGTTTGGTAACCGGGTAAGGCCCCTAGTCCATTCAGTGCTCTACCTCCGTCAGTTAATTCGCAGGGCTAGTCCTCAAGCTATTTCGGGGAGAACCAGCTATCACGGAATTTGATTAGCCTTTCACCCCTACCCACAGCTCATCCGATATTTTTGCAACAATAAACGGTTCGGGCCTCCACGAGGGGTTAGCCTCGCTTCACCCTGGCCATGGGTAGATCATTCCGCTTCGGGTCTATTAAGTATGACTAAATCGCCCTATTAAGACTCGCTTTCGCTACGGCTCCTCTCGTTTATCGAGATTAACCTCGCCACACCTAATAACTCGCCGGCTCATTATGCAAAAGGCACGCGATCAGGCTTTGACCTTGCGGCCCATAGCCCTCTCACTGCTTGTAAGCGTACGGTTTCAGGTTCTTTTCACTCCCCTCCCGGGGTTCTTTTCACCTTTCCCTCACGGTACTTGTTCACTATCGGTCGCCAAGTAGTATTTAGCCTTGGAAAGTGGTCTTTCCGGATTCCCACAGGGTTTCTCGTGTCCCGTGGTACTTAGGATCTCTGCCCAGAGAGCCTCTTGTTGTTTCGTTTACCGGGCTATCACCGTCTATGGCCGATCGTTCCAGATCATTCAACTACAACAGAGGTTTGTAACTCTCCGTGAGGTTTGCGGTCCCCACCGGCAAAGCCCTGCAACCCCAGATCCATAACGCCCGCAAGCTATCACATGGACCCGGTTTGGGCTATTCCCCGTTCGCTCGCCACTACTAGGGGAATCAATGTCTTTTTCTTTTCCTTCAGGTACTGAGATGTTTCACTTCCCTGAGTTCGCTCCAGCATCCTATGAATTCAGATGCAGGTTACCTGGCAGCACCAGGTAGGGTTGCCCCATTCGGAAATCTCCGGATCACAGCCTGTTAGCGGCTCCCCGAAGCTTATCGCAGCTTGCCACGTCCTTCATCGCCTCTTGGCGCCAAGGCATCCACCATACGCCTTCTGTAGCTTAACCACCAAATCTGCTTCTGGCAGATTCGGCGTTTCTTGATTTTCGCCTCAGCTTTTCTTGTACTTCTTGCTATTCAGTTGTCAAAGAACAGCCCGCTCAACAATACTGAGCGGGAATTCCAAAATCCAAAGTTCAAAATTCAAACGATTGAATGTTGGACTTTGTACTTTGAATTTTTTAAATTTTGGTGGAGCTGAGCGGGATCGAACCGCTGACCCCCTGCTTGCAAAGCAGGTGCTCTCCCAGCTGAGCTACAGCCCCATGATAACAGCAAATTCTAAATTCGAATTTCGAAGTTCTAATTTAGGATTTGTTTTATTTGGTGGGCCTAGGTAGAGTCGAACTACCGACCTCACCCTTATCAGGGGTGCGCTCTAACCAACTGAGCTATAGGCCCTCAGAGTGATTACTGATTCCACAGACTCAGGACTTTCCCGGGGGTAAAGCTCCGAGCCCATGCCTATAGCCCTGAGCACAACATCAAATCCTCACATCTGAACTCTAAACATTTCATATTTAGAAATTCGTATTTCGGATTTGCTTTTGTATGGTCCTTCAAAACTAAATAGGTGCTGGCGAACGACCTAAGATGAGAGATTGAAATCAATCTCTAATTCATCCTTAGAAAGGAGGTGATCCAGCCGCAGGTTCTCCTACGGCTACCTTGTTACGACTTCACCCCAATCACCGATCATACCGTGGGCACCTGTCCCCCTTGCGGGTTGACGCAGCGACTTAAGGTACAATAGGCTTTCGTGGTGTGACGGGCGGTGTGTACAAGGCCCGGGAACGTATTCACCGCGGCGTTCTGATCCGCGATTACTAGCGATTCCGACTTCATGGAGTCGAGTTGCAGACTCCAATCCGAACTGACGCCGGTTTTCTGGGATTGGCTCCCCCTCGCGGGATTGCGACCCTTTGTACCGGTCATTGTTGCACGTGTGTAGCCCTAGGCATAAAGGCCATGAGGACTTGACGTCATCCCCACCTTCCTCCCCGTTATCCGGGGCAGTTCCCTCTGAGTGCCCGGCATGACCCGGTGGCAACTGAGGGTAAGGGTTGCGCTCGTTGCGGGACTTAACCCAACATCTCACGACACGAGCTGACGACAGCCATGCAGCACCTGTCTCCTGGCTCTCTTGCGAGCACTCCCCTCTTTCAAGGGGATTCCAGGGATGTCAAGCCTAGGTAAGGTTCTTCGCGTTGCGTCGAATTAAACCACATGCACCACCGCTTGTGCGGGCCCCCGTCAATTCCTTTGAGTTTCAACCTTGCGGCCGTACTCCCCAGGCGGGGCACTTAATGCGTTAGCTGCGGCACGGAAGGGGTCGATACCTCCCACACCTAGTGCCCATCGTTTAGGGCGTGGACTACCAGGGTATCTAATCCTGTTTGCTACCCACGCTTTCGAACATGAGCGTCAGTTACATGCCAGGAAGCCGCCTTCGCCACCGGTGTTCCTCCGAATATCTACGAATTTCACCTCTACACTCGGAATTCCGCTTCCCCCTCATGCACTCAAGAAAGGCAGTATCAAAGGCAGTGCCACAGTTAAGCTGTGGTCTTTCACCTCTGACTTACCAAACCGCCTGCGTTCGCTTTACGCCCAATAAATCCGAACAACGCTCGCCACCTCTGTCTTACCGCGGCTGCTGGCACAGAGTTAGCCGTGGCTTCTTCTCTCGGTACCGTCGATCCTCCTGATTATTTACCAGGAGGGGATTCGTTCCGATCGAAAGGGGTTTACAATCCGAAAACCTTCATCCCCCACGCGGCGTTGCTGCGTCAGGCTTTCGCCCATTGCGCAATATTCCCCACTGCTGCCTCCCGTAGGAGTCTGGACCGTGTCTCAGTTCCAGTGTGGCTGATCGTCCTCTCAGACCAGCTACCCATCATAGCCTTGGTAGGCCATTACCCCACCAACAAGCTAATGGGCCGCGGGCTCATCCTCAAGTGATAGCTTATAAATAGAGGCCATCTTTTACCTCAGAGACTTTGGTCTCCGTGGTCTTATTCGGTATTAGCCCCGCTTTCGCGGGGTTATCCCAAACTCGAGGGCAGATTACCCACGTGTTACTCACCCGTGCGCCACTTTACAATACGTATTGCTACGTACTTCTCGTTCGACTTGCATGTGTTAAGCACGCCGCCAGCGTTCGTTCTGAGCCAGGATCAAACTCTCCAAAAAAAATCTGATCCTTATGCAATGTTACTCAAGGTAACTTGACTTGTTTTATACTCAAAAACCCGCCAACATCTAAAATCGCTTGGTAACGATTTTAGACTTCTACACCTATTTAGTTTTCAAAGACCATAAATTCCGCAGAATTGCGGAAAGCGCATATTAACAAAAGCAAACTGCCTTGTCAATAATTTTCTTAGTCTATTTCAAAGAATGGAATGTTCGGTTGGTATTTCAACTTCGAGGTTTTGCCCGAGGTTTTTACCGCCGCACGAAGGTTGCAATCTATCAGAATCGTTTCTCTGTGTCAAGTTTTTTTTCATGAAAATGTATTTTTTTATTTTTGAGGAATCAGCTTGATAAAACGCTTCTTTCCCGCCTTAATTATTGTTTCCTGCGCAGCAAGTTCTGCATGAATATTAGTAATAATTTGCTGATTTACCTCTACAGCACCCTGCTGAATTAATCTGCGCGCTTCAGAATTACTGGACACAAGCCCTGACGCAGCCATAAGTTTTGCCAATTTTCCATCTTCCCAAGGAATGCTCGCTACAGGGATATCATCGGGCAGATCTTTTTTGCTAAAAACTTTCTCAAATTCTGCGCGAGCTTTCTTCCCTTCTCCAACACCGCAAAACCGATCAACGAATTCTTCAGCCAGACTTTTCTTTATCTCCATAGGATGAAGCTTGCCTGACTCAATACCATGTTTTATTTCATCCAATGCTTCCAAGGATACAGTGCTTAAAAGTTCATAATAGCGAAGCATCAGAACATCGCTGATTGACATGACCTTTCCAAAAATATCGCCTGCAGCCTCGTTAATGCCTATATAATTCCCCAGACTCTTGCTCATTTTGTTGACGCCATCAAGACCTTCAAGAAGCGGCATCATGACAATTGACTGTGGCTCTTGCCCATATTCTTTTTGAAGCTCTCGGCCTACGAGCAAATTGAATTTTTGATCGGTTCCCCCAAGCTCGACATCCGCCTTCAGAACCACGGAATCATATCCCTGGATAAGGGGGTAGAGAAATTCATGAATGCTGATCGGGAGTTCTTTTTGATAACGCTTTTTAAAATCTTCTCGTTCAAGCATTCTGGCGACTGTATGCTTTGCCGCAAGTTGAATTAAATCAGCCGCTGTCATGGTGGACATCCACGTGCTGTTGAATACAATGGTCGTTTTCTTGGGGTCGAGAATCTTGAATATCTGCGTCTGATATGTTTTTGCATTCTCAGCAACTTCTTCTTTGGTAAGATGCTTCCTGGTTTCAGATTTTCCGGTAGGATCGCCGATCATGCCGGTGAAATCGCCGATAAGAAAAATAACATCATGGCCAAGATCCTGAAACTGTTTCAGTTTATTCAGCAGCACGGTATGACCAAGATGAATGTCCGGTGCGGTTGGATCAAAACCCGCTTTAATTTTTAACGGTTTTTTCTTTTGAATCGATTGTTCGAGTTTTTTAAGAAGATGCTCTTCGGAAATGATCTCAGCAGATCCGCGTCGAATAAGAGCCAGTTGTTCCTGTGCAGAAAGCATACAACCTCAATCAAATGTATTGGAGTAAAGCGTAAAGAGATTTACCATAGCCTTACTGGAAAGTCAATGCAAATAGTCGTGAAGGAATGGGAATGCGGCGGGAATTTTCCCGCCGCATAAAGATGAGAATTTATTTTTTCTTTTTTGCTGTTTTTTTCTTGGTTGCTTTCTTTGATCCGCATTTTTTGGCACAGGCCATTGCTGTCACCTCCTCTCCACAAATATCAATTAATTGTTCTCCTGCTGCAATAGTGACAATCTGCCTCATCTGATCTTCGGACGCTTCCATGCTTTCAAGCAATTTAAACTGGACGCGGGCACGGTCTTTGTTGTGAGTTGGATACTGAACTTTGAAATAGGTGTCTCCTCGTAAATAATCAGCAAGAAACCGGAGTCCAAGCTCAAACGTGATAGCCTTCGCCGCATCAGGAAGCATCTCGATCTCCTGGTGTGTAAGAAACGATCTTGCTTCTAAAAAATAGCCGCTTGTAATCGCCTCAAAAAAAGGCAGATGCAATGTAACTTTTGAAAGATCGAGCTCATCTTCTCCAGCTGGATTTGCTGCTGACCGGACGCAATCACCGAAATCCAGAGGCGCATAGCCGGGCATCACCGTGTCTAAATCCAGCATGCAGAGCGCTGTATGCGTATCTTGTCGGAGCATAATGTTATTTACTTTAGGATCATAATGAACGATACGGATCGGGACATTGCCTGATTTGAGCCGTTGCTCGAATTGAGAAATAAAATCTCTTCTTTTGAATATAAAAAGTGTCTCCTGTTCGACTTCTTTGACGCGATTCTTTGGGTTTCCCTTCAATGCAGATTCATACTCTGCGAAATAAGCGGGTAATGTGTGAAAACCTGGAAGTGTTTCATACAAGACCGACGGATTTAGATCTCTCAGCTCAGCCTGAAACGCTCCAAGCCCGCGGCCAACTTCATAAGCATGCTGCCGATTCTGAATGAAATCGACAACAATGCCCCGCTGAATAAAATGAAACATCCGCCACGACGTTCCATCCTGATGAGGATAAAATGTTTCCCCGCTCTTGGTAAGAACGAGTGTGGGAGTCATGTAAAACGGATCTGCAATACCGCGAGCCTGAAGTTTTTTTGTAAGATGCTCGGTGACTTTTTGAATATTGGACATGATCTGTTGCGGATGGGGGAAGATAGCTGTGTTGATGCGCTGAAGAATATACTGATGAAGAGTTCCTCCTTCCTTGCATTCGCAAAGATAGGTATCATGAATAAGCCCAGCTCCAAAGCGCTTATACGTACAGGGAACACTGGAAACGGAAAAGTGAGAAATAATGGAATCAATCATGGGCGATAGCAAAGAATATGGCATCAAGATTATACCATGGGAAAGCAAACCTGAACATCTTCTTTTGAATTTTTTTAGAGTCTTGATGCTATAATAAAAATGGTGATCAACACTACGGTATCATGGGTGGAATTTTCATAGTAATTCCTGTCATTTTGCTGCATACTAAAAATCCTCACGCCTACCCCTGAGACAGGAGGACATAATGTCTATAAAAAAATCTCTTCAAAAAAAATTGACAGTTCAGAAAAAAAATATACGATCTATTAACCCTTATACAGAGCACGTAATAAAAGAATTTCGGCTCATGACACACCACGAGATTGTGAATGCCGTTCGGCGTTCTCAAGAGGCATTTCGTTCCTGGCGAGAAGTATCTGTGCCGGAAAGATCTTCCTTTATAAGGAAGCTTGCAAACCAGCTCCGGTCAGAGAAACAGCTGTATGCAGAAACCATGACCCTGGAAATGGGCAAAACGATCCGCGAATCGCGTGCTGAAGTTGAAAAATGTGCATGGCTTTGTGAGTATTATGCTGAACACGCGCCGGCAATGCTCAAGCCGGAAATGGTAAAAACGGAAGCTCTGAAAAGCTATATTACCTTCGAGCCTCTTGGCATTGTGCTCGCCATCATGCCTTGGAATTTTCCTTTTTGGCAGGCATTTCGCTTTGGCGTTCCTGCAATCGCGGCTGGCAATGTGGTATTACTCAAACATGCTTCGAATGTCCCCATGTCAGCCCTTGCCATTGAAGACGCTTTCATAAAGGCCGGGTTTCCAGGATACATTTTGAAAACACTCCTTATTGATACACAAGATACGCTTCGATTAATTGATGAAGATCAAGTTGATGCCGTTTCTTTGACAGGGAGTAACAAGGCAGGAGAAGAGGTCGGGGCTCATGCAGGTGGGAAAATTAAAAAAGTTGTCCTCGAACTTGGAGGTTCGGATCCTTATATTGTCCTTGACGATGCAAACATCGAAATTGCCGGGAAAATGGCAGCCAATGCCCGCATGGTTAATACCGGACAGAGTTGCATTGCCGCAAAACGGTTTATTGTTCACGAAGCAGTCGCAGACAAATTCATAGAAATGTTTACCACGCGACTCAAGGAACTTAAAATCGGCGATCCGCTGGATGAACCAACTGATGTGGGACCAGTTGCTAAACCGGAGATTATGAAGGATTTAAACAGCCAATTGGCAGATGCAAAAAGAAAAGGGGCAAAGATTGTCCAAATCCCCTTTTCCTCAAAGCATGGCTTTTTCTTTTCCCCCTGCGCAGTACTGAATCCCACCAAACGCATGAAAGTTTTGACAGAAGAAGTATTTGGTCCGATCGCTCCCATTATTAGAGTGAAGAATGATGAAGAAGCAATTGCAGTTGCGAACGATTCTGAATTTGGTCTGGGAGCCTCAATCTGGAGCCAGAATCACGAACGTGCGGAAAAAATTGCATCAAGACTCGAAGCAGGTATTGTGGCCATTAATGACATGGTAAAATCCGATCCTCGACTGCCGTTTGGAGGAGTAAAAAAATCTGGATTTGGTCGAGAGCTTTCTCAGTATGGATTGAAGGAATTTGTGAGTATAAAAAGTATTATCGTCAAGGAATAACAAAGGACATTTTATGAAAGCATCAGATCTGTTCGTAAAACAACTTGAAGAAGAAGGCGTGGAATATATCTTCGGCCTGCCTGGCGAGGAGAATCTTGATTTTCTTGAATCACTCCGAACTTCGTCAATCAAGGTTATCATCACCCGCCACGAACAAACAGCCGCATTCATGGCAGCAACCTATGGAAGACTGACAGGAAAAGCCGGGGTCTGTTTTTCCACACTTGGGCCTGGGGCAACAAATCTTGTAACTGGCATAGCGCACGCGCAGCTCATCGGTGCACCGGTCGTTTCTATCTCAGGTCAGAAGCCGCTTCTAGAAAATCGACAGGCGCGATTCCAGATTATTGATGTAATAAATATGATGAAACCAATTACAAAAGATGCAGTCTCTATAATCGATCCAGGTATGATACCGACCATGGTGCGGAATGCATTTCAGCTAGCACAGGCAGAGCGGCCAGGAGCAGTGCATCTGGAGCTTCCTGAAGATGTCGCTGCAAGCAAGACCGATGCACATATTCAGCAACAAAGTTATACACGCCGCCCTGCCGCAGACTATAAGTCAATTGCTCGTGCCGCCGACCTTATCAACGCCTCAAAACATCCGCTGATAATCCTCTCTTCAGGTGCAAACAGGCACCTTGTCAGCAACCAGGTAACGCAGTTCGTCAAAAAAACAGGGATCCATGCGGTACATACGCAGATGGGAAAGGGTGTTCTTTCAGATGAGTCTGAATACAGCCTGTTTGCCACTGGCATTCACCGGCGCGACTATGTGAATTGTGGAATTGATCAAGCCGATGTCATCATTGCCATTGGATACAACATCGTTGAATATCCGCCGTATATCTGGAATAAAGAGCTGAATAAAAAAATCGTTAACATTGATTTTGCGGAATCGCCCGCAGACAAATATTTTAATTCAGACGTGAATGTGATCGGAGATATTTCCAACTCACTTCACCAGCTTGGTAAAATAGTCAAAGCAAAAAAGGGTGATGAAACATTCAAATCTATGCGACAGTTCCTTGACCGCAAGCTCTCATTCAATTTACAGAGAACATTTCCTCTTACACCTGCAGAAATTGTATGGCATGTACAGCAAACGCTATCGCACAATGACATTCTCGCCTTGGACAACGGCATTTACAAACTCTGGTTTTCACGGCTGTATCGAACATACGAACCCAACACATTCTTACTCGACAATGCACTTGCAACCATGGGCGCCGGTCTTCCGGTCGGCATGATGGCCAAGATGCTCAATCCCGATAAAAACGTTTTGGCCGTAGTAGGGGATGGCGGGTTTATGATGAACTCTCGAGAACTCGAGACTGCCCTCCGATACAAGACTCCTGTTGTTGTTCTTGTGTTGAATGACAATGCCTTCGGGTTTATCAAATGGAAACAGCAAGGAAGAGGGTTCTCTGATTTTGCGCTTGATTATGGGAACCCTGATTTTGTAAAGTATGCGGAAAGCTACGGCGCCGTAGGAATGCGCGTGAAACAAGGAGATGATTTGTCGCAAATTCTACGCAACGCGTTTGCTCTTCAAAAGGTCGTTCTCGTTGACTGCCCGATTGATTACTCTCCGAACTTTGAAGTCTTCTCAAATGAGCTGGTGAATCTGCAATGTGCAGGGTAATTCGGTAGTTTGTGTCAGGCTGGCACGATTTGCTGGTTATGTGATTGACTTAAAGAAAACGACAACCAGGCAGGCAACCTATAGCGGCCAAACCAAATGCACCACCGTTAGAGTTTTTAGTTTGTTTTTCACGACATGCAATTTTTGGCATAAAAATTCATTATACTTATATCCTCTTATGCAACCCCTATTTCACCATCGCCTTGGCTATTCTCGAGCCAACTTCCCAAATTGGACCGGGAAATCGATGCGCAGCAGCGACAACCTGTTCGAATGAATTCAGGAACCGGTCAGCATCGTTCTGATCAAAGACAAGCGGCGGAAGTAATTTAATGATGTCTCTCCCATGTCCTGACACCTGGGCGAGAATATGGTGATCCATAATAAGCGGAACGAGAATCGACTGGCAGAAGAGATTTTTATTGATGGTGTGAATCATTTTCCAACCGGTTTTCAAGCCCAGCGATTTTGGTTCTCCAAATTCTATTGCAATGATTAATCCTTTTCCGCGTATCTCATGAATCATTTCATATTTCTTTGCCATCGCACGAAGCTTGTCAACCAGATATGCTCCCATGTTCGCGCTGTTCTCAACAAGTTTTTCTTCCTTGATTACATCAAGCGTAGCAAGCCCGCATACTGCCGCAAGATCGTTCTGGCTAAAGGTAGTGGAGTGGACCATAATTCGGTCAAGCGATTTGAAAACGCTGTTGTATATTTTGCGCGGATAGAGAATCGCCCCTATCGGACAATACCCGCCCGAAAGCGATTTCGAGAGCGTCATGATGTCTGGCGTTACGTTCCAATGCTGGCACGCAAACATCTTTCCGGTTCTGCCGAATCCAGTCTGGACTTCATCCATAATGAGAAGCACGCCATGCTTGGTACAAAGTTCGCGCACACGAGGAATAAAATCCTCCGGAGGAATGAACACGCCATGACCGATGATCGGCTCGATAATGACGGCAGCCACATCTCCTTTTGAGAGTTCCCATTCCAGTTTCGAGGCATCCCCAAAAGGAATTTCACATCCACACGAGAGAAGAGATTCATAATCAGCACGAAATTCTTTGCATCCGTTGACCTGGAGCGTTGCAAGTGTCAAGCCGTGGAAGCTGTGATCACAATGAATGAAACGTTTCTTATTCGTATACGCATGCGCGAATTTGAGCGCGCCGTCAACTGCTTCAGCTCCGGAATTGCAGAAAAAAACCGTATCGAGTCCGGGAGGCGCATATTCAGTCACGAGTTTTTTTGCAAGCAATCCCGCAAGAAGCTGCGTGCCCAGCTTGATGAGATTCGGACTATCCAGGTCAAGATACTGACGAATGGCATCCTTGATTTTTGGATGGGAGCGCCCAACCGCAAACACGCCAAAACCTGATTGAAGGTCCAGGTAATCGTTCCCTTTATCGTCCCAGAGATGCGAGCCTTTGCCGCGTACATACACGGAATCAAACCCGAGTATCTTGAAAACCTTTGCCATCTGCGGATTCATGTATTCAGAAAGCAATGAGAGTTGTTCGCCCTGATGGCGATCGATTAGTTCTTTGAGATTAAAAGACATACGGGCCTCCCTGATACAAAGTACTTAACATTACCATCGGCCTATGAAAAAAGCAAGAGAAGGAGCCAGTTTTTGAAATTGGTCGTTTGGTGTTTGATTTGCAATGTGGTAGTTTGATTTTGAATTTCTTGACTTCTATCACACATTAAACCGGAACAGCATAATATCGCCGTCCTGGACGATGTACTCTTTTCCTTCAGAGCGTAGCAATCCTGCTGCTTTCACTGCAGACTCAGTTCCAAGCCTGATCAAATCATCATAATGAAACACTTCAGCGCGAATAAAACCTTTTTCAAAATCCGTGTGAATCTTGCCGGCAGCCTGTGGTGCTTTGGTTCCCTTCGAAATGGTCCATGCACGAACCTCTTTTTCTCCGGCCGTAAAATAGGTAATAAGCCCAAGCAACTCATATCCTGCCCGGATCATCCGGTCAAGACCCGATTCTTGTAACCCCATTCCTGCAAGATATTCTTTCCGTTCTTCGTGGGGAAGCTGCGCAATTTCTCCTTCGACCTGGCCTGAAATGACCACAACCTTGGCTCCTTCTGCCGCGGCTATGGCATTGATGACATCAACATGCGGATTGGGTTTTCCAACAGTGCCTTCTTCTACATTCGCAACATATAATACTGGCTTTGAAGAAAGCAAATTGTAACTTTTGAGCCACGTTGCTTCTTCTTCAGAACAGGCCATACGCCTAACAGGCTCTCCTTTTTTTAGAACAGTCTGAAGTTGGTGCATGAAGTTCACTTCATCAGCAATTTTTTTGTCTCCGGTTTTAACCAGTTTTTCAGACTTAAACAGCCTTTTTTCAATGGCGTCAAGATCAGCCAGCATGAGTTCCGTTTCAATCACCTCGATATCCGCTCGCGGATCAACCTTGCCGGCAACATGCACAACATTCGGGTCTTCAAAACAGCGGACAACATGCGCAATCGCATCCACTTCTCGAATGTTTGCCAGGAACTTGTTCCCCAGTCCTTCTCCCTGCGCCGCGCCCTTGACAAGTCCTGCAATGTCAACAAACTCCATAACCGTAGGGGTTGTTTTTTTCGGCTGGTAAATTTCGGCAAGTTTGTAAAGCCTTTCATCCGGCATTTCAACAATACCAATGTTGGGATCAATCGTTGTGAAAGGATAGTTTGAAGCCTGGGCGCCTGCTGACGTCAACGCGTTAAAAATGGTTGATTTACCAACATTCGGAAGTCCGACAATACCGCAATTAAAACCCATAAAAACTCCTTGGAAAATTTCAAATGACAAGCATCAAATCACAGATAAGTCTCAAGAACCAATCGCTCCCTTGCACAGGGATGTGGAAAACGATGTTAAAATAAAAACCCGGAGCTGTCATATCGCTTTCAGGTCCGGGGCTGAATATTATTTCTGATTATAAAGATTCATGGCTTTTACAAGCCCATCGGTTATAATGGTCTTTACTGCTTCAGCCGCTTTTATCACGGCTTCCGCTGCTATCGGGCGTTCTTCTTTAAAAAATGAATTCAGAACATAATCCGCTGAATCCATCCCTACTGCAGGCCGGCCAATCCCGATCCGAATCCTAATAAAGTCTGGCGATTCAAGATATTCAAGAAGAGAACGAAGACCGTTATGCCCCCCATGCCCGCCACCGCTTTTTATTCGAACGGATCCGAGCGGGAGATCGAGTTCATCATGAATAACGATAAGGTCTGCAGGATTTCCGTACGTGTTCCGAAGAATGGCACTTACCGATCTGCCGCTTTCATTCATATATGTCTGGGGTTTAACCAGGATTACTTCCTGTGCATCAATGCGGGTCTGGGCAATATGTGCATCAAATTTCTTTTTAACGACCTCGATATGAAGTCTTCGTGCAATCTCATCGACGGTCTTGAAGCCGATGTTATGGCGAGTATGCTCGTATTTGTTCCCCGGGTTGCCGAGTCCAACGATGATCTTCATAAAAAGCAAACCCTTGCATCACGAATCTGCATCCCGAATTGCCTGAACAATCTGCATAAGAACGTACAAGCAATCCAGGGATCAGTGATGGCGTTCGATTATTTTTTGGGTGCTTCTTTTGAAGGAGCTGCAGATCCTTTGGCTTCAGCAGCAGGAGCTGCGGTTTCGCCTTCACCCTCTTTCTTCAGCTTTTTGACAAGCTCAGGTTCACCAGTTTCCGGTGCAGGTGTGGCGGAAAGCATGGCTTCCAGTTTGGCTTCAGAAATCGGCGGCTGAATGCTGGCAAGCGTAGTCTCGGGTTCAGTAAGAATCCGCACTCCTTCTGGTGCAATAATATCTCGCACGTGAACAGATTCATTTACATTCAATTGCGATATATCGACGTTGATGGAATCCGGGATATGGCTCGGCAGACATTCCACTTCAACCTGCCGTTGTCCATATTGGAAAATACCGCCTTCCTTTACGCCAATGGCTGAACCCACGATATGAATTGCCACCTGGATTTTGACTTTTTCATTCATGGCCACTTCCATGAGATCAACATGCAACAGCGAACCACTGATAGGATCAAGCTGATAATCCTTGATCAGGGCCATCCGCTCTGCCGCCTTCTTGGCACCGTCGAGCTTGAGCGTAATCAGCGCATGCTCGCCGCCCTCGGCATTCAGAATTTTGGTGACTTCCTTGCTCACGATTGAAATAGGCGTGGATTTTCCATGGCTGTAGAGAACTGCAGGAACTTTCTGGTTTCGCCGCAGGCTTCTGGCAATTCCCTTGCCTGCGTGCTCTCTCACCTGGGCTGTCAATGCAATCTTTTTCATTTCTCCTCCGATACAGAATAATAGAACGTGTTAACGGTTTTATCCGCCGTAATGCTATATAAATAATGAACTGAGCGATGTCTCTTCATGGATCCGCGTAATCGCTTCTGCAAGCAGCGGTCCTGCCGACAGAACCGTGAGTTTCCTGCAATCCTGTTTTTTGCAGTCAAGGGCAATGGTATTTGTCGTAATCAATTCTTCAATCACCGAATCGTTGATCCGTTGGATGGCCGGACCCGAGAGCACGGCATGGGAACAGGCCGCGATAATTTTCTCAGCACCATTTGCTCTGAGTGCAGACGCGCCTTCAGTAAGCGTGCCCGCAGTATCCACCATATCATCCAGAAGCAGGCAATCATGTCCTTTTACATCACCGATAATATTCATGACTTGGGCCACATTTGGCTTGTCCCGTCGCTTGTCAATAATAGCAAGTGTGGCGTTCAGCCTCTTTGCAAAAGAACGTGCCCGCTCCACGCCACCGGCATCAGGTGATACCACCGTCAGACTATGAAATTTTTTCTGGTGGATATAGTCGAGAAGTACGGACGCGGCGAAAAGATTATCCACAGGAATATTGAAAAACCCCTGGATTTGCCCGGCATGCAGGTCAACGGTAAGAACCCTGTTTGCTCCAGCCGCCGTGATCAGGTCTGCAACAAGTTTCGAGGTAATCGGCACCCGTGGCTGCACTTTGCGATCCTGCCTGCTGTAGCCATAATACGGAATGACCGCTGTTATCCGAGCAGCAGAAGCGCGTTTCAAGGCATCGATCATGATAAGCAGTTCCATCAAATTTCGGTTTACCGGGCTTGCCGTTGACTGGACAATAAAAACATCCATGCCCCTGACATTATCCATAATCTGAACATTGATCTCGCCGTCGCTGAACCGGCCGACAAGCGCATTGCCAAGCGGAATATTCATTTTCTGGCAAATTTCCTTTGCCAGTTCCTGATTGGCATTTCCCGAAAAAATTTTAATTTCCTGACCGCGCAATAATACCATGGCTACCCCGTCGTGTATGGAGGAATGGTTCGGGGACAGGGATTCGAACCCCGATAAAAGGCTTCAAAGGCCTCTGTCCTACCATTAGACGATCCCCGATTAAAAACCGATCTTTTTTATGCAAGAGACGCAAAAAAGGATAGGCCATACGCCTATCCTAATCGTGTACGATGCAGAATCGGCAAAAAACTGCTGTTGTAGTGCTGTTTACTTTTGTTCTGATTCCTTTGCAGGCTGCCCCTGCTTCGTCGGATTTGCGAGTTCCCGTTCATATTCGGACAAAACTTTCTGCTCAATCAACTGCCGTGTCTCGCTGTTCAACGGATGCGCAATATCCTTGAATGTTCCGTCCTTCATTTTTCTACTCGGCATAGCCACGAATAATCCGGTATTTCCATGAATAATCCGCAGATCGCGAATAAGAAACGCATTATCGATGGTTATCGTTGCGTACGCCTTCAGCCGCTCTTCGTTACTAACAAGATATACTCTTACCTCGGTGACATCCATAGTCCCCCCCGTGCTCATACAACGCGGTTTCGAACCTGATCCCAGCACGGGTAGCCCGGAGGTGCCTATCGTGGAAGATACTCCCTAAACGGGGATTCGGTCAATGTCACAACCGGATAAATTAGCCATCCCCTGGAAAATAATTTCTCAGCTGCAGATTGACAAGCGGTTTCATTTTCAAAAACTCCAAAAACCGTTGGTCCGCTGCCGCTCATCAAAACTCCAAGGGCTCCTTGCGCGGTAAGTGCCTCCTCTATGGTGTTGATCACTGGATGAGCAATTTTTGTTACTGTTTCGAGATCGTTATGCAGCCCTGTAACAATATCATGGACAGAAATCCTTGGAATTTTATTACAGAGGGCTTTCTTTGTCAATCTTAAATTTACATTTTTATAAACCCACGCAGTGGATGTTTCAAAACCAGGATTTACTAATATTATCGAGCACATAGGCACTGGAGGCAACGATGTCAATATCTCTCCGCGTCCCTGCGCATGAGCGGTGGGCCCGAAAAAGAAAAAAGGCACGTCCATTCCTATTTTCGTTCCTATTGCAGCGAGCTGTTGCCTGTCGAGTCCTATGTCAAGCAGTTTGTTTGCCGCGGCTAGTACGGCAGCCGCATTCCCACTTCCTCCGGCAAGACCTGCGGCTACCGGAATATTTTTTTTGATGGTCACCGTAAGCCCGGCCTGCTTCCCGTAAACGCTCAGGATTTCCGCCGCAGCCTTCCATGCGGTATTTTCTTTTCCCAAGGGAAGGGTGGCTGTATCACTAAAAATCCTGATGTCCGATTCTGTACGCTCAACAGTGACTTCATCATACAGACTTACCATTTGCATCAGCATTTCAACGTCATGATATCCGTCCGGTCTTTTCCCCAGTACCGACAGAAACAAATTAATTTTTGCGGGCGTTTTAATGGTGAGTGTATTCAAGAGTATTCCTTTACGCTGTTTTTCTTACTCCAACATCAAAAGAAAATCTTCCTTATTGATCGGAATGTTTACGTCTACTTCCTGGTAGGAAATGGTTATGGAAACATTTTGAGAGGGACGTTCAATTTTAATGATCATGGGAATGAAAGGTGAAACCGTTTTTCTGTGATGAAATCGCGCCTTATAGAGCGGCCCTCCGTTTCGATAGAATTCCTCGGAAATGATTCCTGGCTCCTTTGCCTCATGAGACGCCGGATAGATCACGGTAATCTTGCGAACCGTATCCTTGCCCTGAATTTGAAGCAGGCACTCGTTGTTGTGTCCGCACCATTGTATGGCAGTTCCCGTTTGAAAAGATGCGGGGACGGTACCGGAAAGAAGAGCGCACAGTTCGCGCATATCCAGCCCATCTCCAAAAAGCTGATCAAGTGCTGCCGTGCCTTGTTTTTTTAGCGTCTCATCCTCTGGTGAAAAAAAAGAGGGTTTTCCTCCGTCCCAGATCATGGCCATGAGTACATTTCCGAGCGGCCCGTAAGCGTCCAGGCGCAGCCTGTTTTGCCTGTCAATGATGATCCCGGCGTTTTCAATCGTTCGTGTCATGCCCCATTTTTTTATTTCGATGCTGGCCAAGCCCTTTAAACTGCGAAAAGATTGCCGATGTTCATCGAGTGCCTGGAGCAGAGGACCGGCGGGAATTTCGTTCAAGGGAATTTCGGCTTTTGGAGGAGCGCAGGCAACGAGCAGGAACAGCACGGCAACGGTGATAATGCGACGCATCGTCATTTACTTCTTCTCTTTCGATTGCACGGCTTGCGGCACTTGATCGGGACTTCCCAATCCTGATGCTTTGAATTTCTCCCGCAGTTTGTCGTTTTTCGGATCCAGCTGCAATGACTTGAGCCATTGTTCTTTTGCCTGTTCCTTGTTCGAGAGCTTGAAGTAAATGTCTCCAAAATGCTCCCGCATGATCGGATCGTTGCCTTCCTTTGCCACTGCCTTTTTCATGTAACGCAGCGCCTCTTTAAACCTGCCTTTTTGATAATACACCCAGGCGAGACTGTCGAGAATATATCCACTGTCGGGTTTCAGCTCAAGCGCGCGCTTAATCAAGCGCAATGATTCGTCCAGCTTTTCGCCTTTTTCCGCGTAACTGTAGCCGAGATAATTGAGCGCATCCGCATTGTCAGGCTTGAGAGCGATGGTTTTTTTAAGTGTCTCGATCATTTCATCCCGTTTGCCCAGTTTTTCCTGCGCAACCGCAAGACTGAACATCAAATCGTCGCGATCAGGAGCCATCTGCAATCCCTGATGAAACGTATCAATTGCTTTTTGATAGCTTCCTGAATCAATATACACGTTCCCGAGGTAGAGATAGAGCTCGGCTTTTCCCGGTTGTTCCTTCAAAGCCTTTTCGAGGAGCGGCACTGCTTCACTGGCGCGTTTCAATTTCGAGTAGACGGCAGTAATTTGAAGCAGTGAATCCAGGTCATCAGGCGCGGTCAGGAGAATGGCCTGATAGTGGGCAAGAGCTTCATCGTATCGGCTACTGGCAATCAAGGAAGATGCAAGATATTTCCTGATCCGCAGATCCTTCGGCGCTGCCTTGGAAACCGTGGTAAATGCATCGACTGCCTGGCTGAATTTTTTTTGCTCAGCGTAAATAAGGCCTATTCTCACAAGGGCATCATAGTTCTGCGGATCTTCCTGAACTACCTGTTGAAACGAGATCAATGCCTCTTCAAGCATATTCTCTTGAATATAGAGCTGACCAAGATGCTGGAGAATTTCCGTGTTTCTCGGATTCTGAGAAAGGACTTTCTGGAACGTCTTAATGGCCTTGGGAATTTTGTTTGTCAGTTCGTACACAATTGCCATACCGGTAAGCGCAGGTTCGAAGTCTTTTTGAAGAGAAAGGACCTGCTTGAATTTTGCCAGCGCCTTGTCATACATCTGACGTTCCGTATAAATTCTCGCAAGATAATAGGGAGCGGCAGCGGAGCTGGGATTATTTTTTTCAAGAGATTGAAAGGTAGCAATAGCTTCATCATACCGTTTCAATGCAACGTATAATGATCCAAGATAAATATACGTTTCTTCCTTGGTGGGTTCGAGCTGGATCACTCTTCGATATGTCATGATAGCTTCATCATATTTTTTCCGCGTCGTATAAATTCCGCCTAAAAATTGGAGTGCTCGTATATTATCAGGTTCATGTTCCACAGCCTTTTGAGCATAGGGAACAGCCATATCCAGTTGTCCCAAGCGAAGGTAAAGACCGGCAATGGAAAGCGCAATGGCCGGGGCTTCAGGATCAAGGCGAAACGCTTCCTGATATTCCCGTAATGCTTCAGCCGGATTGCCGTTTAGTTCATGAATGATCCCGGTCATAAAATAATAATATGCCTGTGCCTGGGTATTTGCACGTGGATCTTCCTGAGAAAACCGCACTTCATGAGAAGAAGGAATCGTGCTGCAGGAAACGAGCCCAACAATGAGAAAAACGGAGAAAATACTATTTTTTATCGTTTTCATAATACCTGTAATGTAATGCGAACGGCTTGCAGGTGTCAAGAGAAACACTGTGTGTATCGGCCCGCCGCAACACAATAACACGCTTTCTGCAATGCAACCTATTAGGCGTATGTTTTCACCGGAAACTGGCTGTTCAGAAACAATGCCGCCTGCTGGAGGCTCGTTTCAATATCATCTTTATTATGCGCCTCAATCGTAAAAACGGGAATTGCCGAATATTTTTTTAAGAGGTGAAAAAATTGTTCAAAATTAATTGTACCTCTACCAAGAGCCCAGTGCGCATCCGCAGTTCCATCGTTGTCATGAAGATGCACTTCAATAAGATGGCGACCAAGCCGCTCAAACCACTCTTCCATCGAACACTTCGAAAACAGATTAAAATGACCGATGTCAAAACAGAACCCGAAATCAGGGCTGTTGATCCTGGTAATCAATTTTTCAAGCGCATCAGGATCTTCATCAAACACATTTTCAACGGCCACGCGGACACCGATTTTTGATGCGGTTTCCATGACCTTCTGCCACGTTTCGATACTGTTCTCCGTCCACGCATCAGCCTGCCAGCTGTATCGCCACTTGTCGTATGCCGCATGAAAAACGATGGATCGTGGTTTGAGAATCGAGGCAACATTCAGCAACTGTCTGAAACGCAGTTGCGTTACCGACCGTACCAGCGTATCAACAGCGCCGGGGTTAATGTCAGTAAACGGCGCATGGAGCGTCAATGCCGGTTTCCAGTCAAGACTGGTAACTACTTGCTCAAGATCAGCATACACGATATGATCAAGCACTGCAGAAGAAAAATAAATTTCAAGATCATAACGATGGAGCTTGATAAAATCGTAGGAATCCTTCAGGACTGGGTACGGCACATGGATATGCAGAGGTTCCATTAAGAATCAGCCTTAGCAGGACAGGAATCAGTTCCACAGGCCCCGGGTTTGCAATCGGTTTTCGGTTTTGTTTCCGTAGGTTGCGGATTCTCCGATTGAGCGGCTTTTTTCCGGTCTTCTGAAGCATAATCCGTTACATACCAACCAGAACCTTTTAATACAAACGCAGGAGTCGAGAGCACCTTACGTATATTCTTCCCCTGACAAAGAATGCATTTAGTAAGCGCTGGATCGCTGAACTTCTGAGTAACTTCAAAGCGCTTTCCGCAATTTCCACATTCATACTCATACACCGGCATACGAAAAAACCTCCACAGCATTATATCATTTTTTTGGAATCGGTATTATAAACAATGAGATGAATAAAAACAAGAGCTTTTGCGGTTTTAAGGGTTTTTGAATTCTTACCGGCACTGAGGGAAAAATGCTTGGTAAGGCGTTACACGAATGACAAATGTCAAAGCTCAAGGTTCAAATTATTTCAAAAAGAAAAAGGTATTTTTTACATTGGTCGTTTGAAACTTGATTTGATATTTGGATTTTGTAATTTGAACTTTCCTGATCTAAGCTCTATTGAAAACTGACTCGATCTCCGATTTTTATGCCCGAACCTGCGGCTGTTTCTATCACCCATTTGGCTGGCTGGCCAGAAGGATAAAGAGCACGGCTTCCAGGCTGACAAGAGGAAAAAACTTGAACAACTTTTTTGTCTAATCCGACAAAAATAATATCGATTGGATAAGCAACCGTTCCCATCCAAAAGGAAACCAACCCGGCCTGATCAAAGACAAAGAGAGCTGCTTCATTTTTTTTAAGCTTTCGGAATCCTTGCAAACCTTGAGTTCTTTTTTCTGGTGTATCACATAAAAGAACAATACGAAATACTTTTGGCTTTGTTGATGAATCAACGGATGTAATGTACGCATGCATCGGGCGGGTTGCATGCTTGAGTGTCTGATATTCCGCACTTTCGGCAGAATTTATTGAGCCTGTGACAGCAATTGTGATGAAAAAAAGAGCCGCAGCAATACAGACGAAAACCAGCTGAATAAAATTCTTTTGCGCCATTTTGAACAAGCTTATTAGCATAGCAGTAATACATGTCGTATACATGCCGGTACTTTACACAGGCTATTAAATAATTTCAAGTGATGAGTTGTGAAATATTCTTAACGGTGAATGAGAATACGTTAAATGGATCGTTTTCTTTTACCGATAAGAATTAAATAGAACTCAATGATACATGAGGAACATCAATGAACGACAAAAACAATGACGTTTTTATTATTATCGCCTTAGCTCTCAGTATCTTTTTCGTGCGATTTGATGCGTATATCGTCAACATCGCCATGCCCACGTTTGTGAATATATTTAACATCAGCGTCAGTCAGGCTTCATGGATTGCTCTGTCGTATGTTCTCTCTCAAGTTTCCGCAGTCATGTTATTTGGCAAGCTCTGCAGTCAATTCAAGCTCAAAAACATATTTCTCCTGGGCATGATCGTCTTTACCATAAGTTCTTTTCTGTGCGGAATATCTCCAAATTTCTGGTCGTTGATTGTCTTCAGATGTATGCAAGGTATCGGCGGCTCGATGATGCTGGTAAGCGCATTTGCTGCTATTCTTTTATACTTGCCGCATGAGAAAGTCGGATGGGGATTATCCATTATGACAACTTCTGCTGCCTTGGGCGTTCTACTCGGACCGGTGGCAGGAGGTTTGATTATCAGCCATTTTAGCTGGCAATGGATATTTCTGATCAATTTACCTCTCGGAATAATAGCATTGATCTTTTGCAACAACATAATCCCTGATGTAGCAAGCCCTGAGAAAAAACCAGGTCAGACAATAGATATTCTCGGACTCATCCTATCAGCAGCTGCTCTATTCTTATTGATTTATACATTGAATATGGGACAAGAGCATGGTTGGTTTTCTCCCTTAATAATAGGATCTGAACTTTTTTCCCTTATCTTTTTTATAGTCTTTTTTGCTCGAGAGAAAAGAACCAAGGACCCGCTTTTAGATATGACCTTGTTTACATCGCCCGCATTCGTCATGGTTGTCCTTTCTGCCATAATCGGATTTATTCTCTTCTTTGGTGGAAACTTCCTCCTTCCTTTCTACCTGACACAGCAGGGGTTGAATCCGGAACAGATCGGATTTCTCTTAATGATATTTTCTATTATTTATATCCCGATAGGTTTGTATGCAGGTCCGCTCTCTGATAAATTTGCTCCGAGAAAACTTTGTAGTTTGGCAATGCTCTTGGCTTCAACAACTGCCTTTGTGTTCACAGTCAGCTTGGAAAACGGAGCAATTGCTGTGGTTATTTATCTCGTAATGCTCGCAGTTTCATACGGGCTGTTCTTCGCACCGATTAATCATTGTATAATGAATTTTGCTTCAGCAGAGAACAAAGGCAGCGTCTCAGCAGTACTGAATACTGCAATGAATATCACTATGGCAATGGGGATCGCGGTCATGGAAACGATTTATTCAGAGTTTGAAGTTCCGGTTGTTGGATTTAGAACTGCCTTTATCGCAGGAGGATTTTTTTGTTTTATTGCTTTCGTGATGCTGATGTTTTCTTCGAAAAAAACATAACACATCTCGGCTAACAATCTTCCTGCATCATTCATTGTCAAAACTAATACAAACGCATTTAATATTGTGTCATTGCGAGGAGCATAGCGACGAAGCAATCCTGTATTAACAACGAGATTGCCACGCTCCCTGCAGTCGCTCGCAATGACGAATAAAAAGATTGTTGCGTTTGAATTAACACTATTCACTTGACCGATAAAATGGTGTTTGATACAGTCAGGTAGTTTGATGGAATGATTCGCACTAAAAGTTTTTCTATAAATTGCAATGGTCACGGATGCTGGCGCACACACAGAAAGGGGAAAAATGAATAATCGTCATATTTTTTTGATTATAGTTGTTCTAATACCGTTTTTATTATGCAATTGTGCTTCTTTTCCAGCCGAAAAAATTGAACTAAAAGAGGTAAAGTTACCAGATAGACATTATAATATTACAACATCAACGTCTATGAATATAACTATGAGACTTAAAACTCCATCCTTGGCAACTGAAGATATCAGAAAAAATTTTCCGGTGTCAATGCATAACACAGAAACGAAGATTATGAAGGTCAAGACCGGCAGTATTGCTGAAAATAACAGTTTTCCCCTAACATTTGAACTTATTAAACATGAATCAATAACAAGCCTTAATAATGGGCCGGTACAAAGGATCCCAAAGAGTAAATTCGTAGGCCTACGCATTCATGGCGCTTCAGATTATGACGGTAATGAGAATTTTTTCGAAATAGAATCAACAGAATTATCGCGGGAAGAGAAAAAACAGTTTACCTCGCTTCTAGAACAACTTAGCAAGCAAGGTAAGGTACAGAAAAAGTCTATTTCTGTCGGAGAATCGTTTACTGAAAAAACACCGATAAATATGCCACTTCTTGGGATAAATTTCGCCATGGAAATGACTGTTACCTACACATTACTACGAATAAAACATGGAATGGCTTATTTCGATTATATTGGCAATTTGAAGTTAGACATCTCGGCAGAACCCGTGCCGGTTGGAATACAGGCATCTGGTGATTATGCAGGAAAGCTCAGTTACGATATTACTAAAAAAGCAAAAATTAAAGATGAGGGTACAATTACTATGAAAGGAGAAATGCCACTAGGCGATCAAGCACTTCTTTTCTCTGGTAAATTAACCCAAACTTCAATAACGGAAATTCAATAATATCAGGCTGTATTGAAATGGAATAAAACCCAAAATTTTTTTATAGCGAGATTGCCACGCTTCCTGCGGTCGCTCGCGATGACGGGATTACAAACGGTTTTGCGTTTGCATTAATACTATTCACTTGATCGATAAAGTGGTGTTTGATACAGTCAGTAATGAACTGAAAAGTGTTGAATAGCCTATGCAATTCGTTATGTTATTAAGGAACGGCTCATGAAAAATAACGAGCAAAACATTCCTATATTAAAATATGTTGGTCTCTTTGCATTAACATATCTCATCCTACGCTTATCCTTGTCTATATTCTTATCGATTATTCAAGCTGAATACTATAAGACAATATTTATTGTTGGTGTAAGCGCAAGTTTGCCAGCTTACAGATTTATAGAGGAGAATGGCCGCTTATTATCTAGAATAGAAATAACCAAATTAGTAGTGGGAACATTTTTATGCGTTATATTCATAAATGCCTCTTATATAATGAGAGAAAGAATAATATTTGGAGAAGATATTGGATATCTCTTCATCGCCGAGCTTCTAGTAGATTTATTTATTTTATGGTATGTATTCGGCCCAGTATCGAAATACATTTGTAAGCGTCGTCAAAAATAGTAATCGTGATGGCTGTTTGGGCACTTCTTTACTTTTGATAATTATTCTTAACTAGATTACACGAGAAGCAAGGTTCTAACCATTGCTAAAAAACAATAATTCTGCTGAATGGAATAAACAACAAGCCGTTCCTACTGATAAAGCGCCAGTGAAGGATTAGAAGTCACTATGAGATTGTTATTCACCTGCTTTTTGCTTCTTCTGCTAGGCTGCTCCTCCTTGTTAACAATAGCTGATGGCAGCAAAGAACACAGTACAATTTTATGCGATCCAGATTATACAATACCTCGTATATACTCTGGTGTTGCCAATGACATTCGCTTTCTTCGTGGGCAATATCAAGACAAGGGGTTAGTGTTTTGGGATTTGCCATTTAGCCTGGTAGTTGATACAGTAGCTCTGCCATATACTATTTGCACTCAACTCAAGTACGGGAATCTTTGTACAAAGATCGAAAAAACTAACCAAAAGGGATCAATTGCTCCACAGCCAGCACAAGAATCCCGATCGCAATCGTCAGAACAGTAATCAACGCTCCGACTCGAAAATATTCCATAAATCCTATTTCCACTTTTTTTCTCGCCTGCTGAAGCACGATCAAATTTGCTACCGAACCGATGAGCGTCAGGTTGCCAGCCAGCGTACTGCTCATGGCAAGCGTGAGCCATGAAAAATAATTGTCATTGAGTGATTGCATCAGCGGTTTTAGCAGCATAACTGCCGGAACATTACTCACCAGATTCGAGAGCACAACAGAAATACATGACAAGCTGGTGATTGTGCCCAAGGGTGAGAGAGATGCAATATCACCGGTTTGCTGGATCATGACTCCTGCAAGACCGGAAACTTCCACGCCATGCATAACAACGAATAGTCCGGCAAAAAACAAGAGCAGCGTCCAGTCCACGCTTGCCAGAACCTGTTCCGTGCTTATCCTGCCGATCAACACAAGGAGAACAGCTCCTGAAGCTGCAACCAGAGAATAGGAATAGCCAAAACAAAACGCGATAAGCACTCCTGCACAGACCACAAGTGACTTTGTAAGCAGTGGTTTTCTGACGGTGTACGCTGGCATAACGAGCCGGAAACGAAATGCGTCGCTGTTCATTTCATTGCGATAGGCAAACCAGATGACGGCAATGCATATTCCGAGTCCTGCAAGCGCAACAGGAAATAATGCATTCAAAAAAGAAAGATAAGGGATATGGGAATACATGCCAATCAACATATTCTGAGGATTGCCGGTAATGGTCATGACGCTTCCGATATTGGAAGAGGTAGCAAGAGCAAGCAAATAGGGCATCGGCTTTATTCTTAACTGACTTGTCACTTCGAGAATAATCGGCGTATACAGGAGGCAGATCGTATCATTCACAAATAGAGCAGAGAGGAATCCTGATGAAAGAACAACGAAGATAAGAAGCTGAAGCGGCGTATGCGATCGTGAAAGAATATGACCTGCCATAAGCTCAAAGAACCCGGCTATCCTGAGATACACGGTAATGATCATCATGCCGAGCAGAAGAAGCAGCGTATGCATGTCAATTGCTGCAAACGCCTGATCAAGGGTCAGTACGCCAAACACGATCATGAGCACAGCGCCGACCAGTGCTCCGGCCGGCCGGTTTATATGCATCTGAGGAATCTGGCGTAAACCGATAAATAGGTAGGTAATACCAAAAATAACGAGCGCGGTAATCATGCTGGTACTACTTTTCCTTTTGCTTCATCTTTGCCTGAAGCAGTTCGCCCAATGTTCCCAGACTTTTCGGCGCTTCTTTTGCCTGATCCTGATAGTTCTTCAAGGTTGCTGCCGCCTCTTCTTCTTCACGGCTGACATCGGCAAGCACAAGGGAAAGTTTTTTCTTTTCTCGGTCAATCGCTTCCACCTTTATTTCGACGGGTTGACCTTCTTTGACAACTTCTTTTGGATGGTTCAGCCGTCTGCCGCCGCCCAGCTTTGAGATATGAATAAGTCCCTCAACTCCACTTTTTAACATTACAAAAGCGCCAAAAGACATGAGCCGGGTTACGGTTCCCGGATAATATGACCCGACTTTATACAGTTCTGCCACCTGATCCCAGGGATCGGGCAGAGCATCTTTTAGGCTGAATGAAATTCGGTTTTTCGACCAGTCGATGGATTTTACAATAACCGTCACTTCTTGGCCTTTCGAGAGAAAATCGTTTATATTTTCCGTCCTTCCCCATGCAATTTCAGAAGCAGGGATCAATCCTTCGAGTCCTCCGATATCCACGAACGCGCCGAATTTCTGAATGGATACAACAGTCCCTTTGACTTTCATGCCCTCTTTTAATTTGGATTGCAATTCCTTCTTCATGCGTTCTTTTTCTTCATCAAGAATGATCCTTCGAGAAAGAACAATGTTTCTGTCGGTGTATTCGGTGATCTTAAAAGAAAGTGACCGGCCAATATATTCTTCCTGGTTCTCCTCACGCCGAATTCCGGTCTGCGAAAACGGGCAGAACGCACGAACGCTGCCTGCGATCTTGATTTCGAATCCGCCTTTCACTTCTTTGGTAATCGTGCCTTCAACAGGGATGCCATTATTCCATGCGTCTTCGATCTGCTTTTGTCCTGCAGGACCAGCACCGATCTTTGTTGTAAAATGCATTTCATTATTTTTGGATGAAAGAAAATATGCACGGACAGTGTCCCCGACTTTTACGGTCAGAGTTCCCTCAGGAGTGATGAATTCCTTCTTGTCGAGGTAACCTTCGCCTTTCCCGCCAAGATCAAGGAATATCCATTCCGGCGTTATCTGGACAATCGAAGCCTCGACCATCTGGCCGGGCTCAAGCCTTTTCCTTCCTTTGGTCATGCTCTTTTCGAGCATATCAGCGAAATTTTCTTCATTACTGTCAGGTGAAGTTACTGGTTGATTGATTCCTTCCATACTTTCCCTTCCTCGAATATTTGAAATTTGGAATTTATTTGTTATTTGATATTTGTGATTTAGTTTTGCTTTTATCAGTTCCTACCAAATCATATTCTCGCGCATCAGAAATCACAACATCCACAAACTGGCCAGGTTCAGCATCAACCTCAGAGAGATAAACAAGACCGTCAATTTCCGGAGCCTGATATTGCGTTCTGCCGTGAAGCACCATATCATTCATCGCATCCACAAGCACTCGCTGCCGTGAGCCAATTAACGCACGGGTTTTTTTAAGCGATATTTTTGCCTGGGCTTCCATAATCAGATTAAGCCGTTCCTGCGCAATTTCCTCAGAAACCGTCATCTCCAAATCGTATGCTGGAGTTCCCTCCTCGGATGAATAAGCAAACACCCCAAGATGTTCAAATTCAACTTCCTTTACAAATAATAGAAGCCGTTTGAATGCTGGTTCTGTCTCTCCGGGAAATCCTACCAGGAGCGACGTCCGAAGCGCAATGTCAGGAACCTGTGTCCGCAGCTCATCAAGAGTATGTTGAATATTATCCGGCGTTCCTTTCCGACTCATTGCAGAAAGGACATTCGCATCAATATGTTGAATCGGAAGGTCAAGATAGTTGCAAATTTTTTCTTCCTCGGCAATACAGTGTATCAAATCCTGGTCGATCTTGTTCGGATGGGCATACATAAGCCGCACCCATTCAATTCCGGGAACCTTGACAAGTTTTCTCAAGAGCAGCGGAAGATTCATCCCTTCATCACTGTATCCTGTAGAATCCTGGGCAACTAAGACCAGTTCTTTTGCACCTTCATCCGCCAACCTTGCTGCTTCTTCGAGAATCGAGCCATGCGGTCTGCTCATGAAATCTCCCCGGATTATGGGAATAGCACAATACGAACACCGGTTGCTGCAACCGTCGGCGATCTTCAGATAGCGATAATGGAGCGGCGTTGTGCTTCTTCGAGGAAGACCACAGACCATAGTTGGTGCTGAAACATCCAGAACTTTTCTTGATCCCGAGAGCACTGTTTTTAAAATTTCGTCTATTCTCCGGATTTCAGCAATCCCGATAATAGCATCCACTTCCGGAAATTCGTGCATAAGCTCGTTCTTATACCGCTGGGCAAGACAGCCGGAGACTACCAGTTTCTTGCAATTGCCACTGCTCTTTATTTCTGCGGCATCCAGAATGGCTTCGATCGATTCTTCTTTTGCGGATTGAATGAATCCGCAGGTATTCACGATGATAACATCGGCTTGTGCATGGTCAGGCGTTATCTCAAATCCCGCTCGTGTAAGCACGCCAAGCATCTGCTCTGCATCCACCTGGTTCTTAGGACATCCCAGGCTCGTCATTGCTATTTTATATGAATTTGCTGTCATGGATATTTGGTTCGGCAGGACACTTTACCACGCAGATCGAGCGCTCGCAACAGAATCAATTTAAAATCCACCGGACATGGCAAGAAAGGCCGCCATCTTTTCATTGGTCTCACGAAGACGCTTCGAGAGCGTACGGGTAAACGTCCAGAGAAGCTTGTGTGCCATCTCACGATCTTCAGTTAATACCGTATGAAGATTGGTTTTATGGATCGAAAGAACCTGAATATCCGTGTTGGCAATCGCATGAGCGGATCGCGGGAAATCGTCAATCAAAGCCATTTCTCCAAAATAATCACCCGGCTTGAGTATAGCCAGCGCTTCCTCACCAATGTTTGGGATAAATTTGCTGATTCGCACCTCGCCTTGAATAATGACAAAGCATCGATCTCCGCTCTCGCCTTCTCTAAAAAGTACTTTATCTTTAAGATGGGTTTCTATAGAGCAGATCTTTTTAATTTTATCTAACTCATCGCAGGTGAGATTGTCGAACAAGACAATTTTTCGAATGGACTCGAGCATACTATCTCCATTTACCGATTTTCCATTTCAAAAGCATTTTTATAAACCGTTATGTTTTCATCGGCATTGTTGATGGCAACGACATCGAAACGGCAGGGAACCTGGTGGAATTCTTTCCGTTGGATGTATCCTAATGCGGTTTTTATCATCCGTATCTGTTTTCTGCGATTAACGGCAAGTTCCGGGGCGCCGAACAGATCATTACTCCTCGTTTTCACTTCAATAAATACAATCGTTCCTTCATGCAGAGCAATAAGATCAATCTCGCCTGTCTTGGTTTTATAATTTCGCTCGAGAATCCGATATCCGCTTTTTGTGAGAAATTTTGCAGCACGGTCTTCGCCGGACTTTCCAAGTAATTTGGCAAGCAGGCTCACTGCGCTTCCCCAATCATATCGGCTACCGGACCAAACCGTTTTCGATGTGCATCACAGGGTCCGTGCTTCTGAAGAAGAGTAAGATGTTCCTTCGTTGCATACCCTTTATGTTTATGAAAATTGTACAATGGAAACTTCTCATGAAGCTCTGCCATAAGCCGGTCGCGGGTAACTTTTGCAAGGATGGACGCAGCGCCGATGCTGTGGCTTCGAAGATGCCCTTTGATAAGCGGTTTTTGAGGAAGCGAAATCCTGGGAAGCGTAATGGCGTCAAGAAGAAGATAATCAGGCTGGGGATCAAGCTGCTGAAGTGCCTGCTCCATGGCAACGATGGTTGCCTGGTAAATATTTATTTCATCAATCGTACGCTCATCGACAATTCCGATACCGAAACAGACAGCTTGCGATTGGATGAGTTCAAAAAGTGTTTCCCGTTCCGGCTCCTGAACGAGCTTCGAATCCGTAACTCCGGGAATCAGCAGCCCATGAGGAAGTACTACTGCAGCTGCAACAACCGGTCCGGCAAGAGGACCCCTTCCCGCTTCATCCAACCCGGCAATACAAGTATAGCCGTCTTTGCGTGCACTCCGTTCAAAATACAGGGAATCGCATTCAGATTCATCAGGAAAAAGATCGCCTTTTTTTGATGCATGCTTGCTCGGCTGCTGAGGAGTATGCTTTCGAGACATGAAATTCCTTTAAAAGCAGGATCGGAATTTTCAATGCAATCCGACCAGGAGGATGTCGGATTGCCATGATGGTGGTACGTGTCTCTATTTCTGCTCGTCTGACGTTGTCTGCTGGCTTGGGCCGGCAACTGTAGCCAAGGTACGTTCTTTTTCTTTGATACGTGCGGCTTTGCCGCGAAGGTCGCGCAGGAAATACAGCTTTGCTCTCCGGACTTTGCCCTGCTTCGCAATCTCGATCTTGTCGATCATCGGAGAATGAAGCGGAAAAAGCCGTTCGACACCCACACCGTAGGACAGCTTGCGGACTCTGATAACTTCCCGCACACCTGAACCCTGGCGGCCGATTACGACGCCTTCATATACCTGGATTCTTTCCTTGTCACCTTCGACAACCTTTGCATGCACCTTGATCGTATCGCCAACCCGAAAGCTGGGGATTCCTTCCTTGAACTGACCTTTTTCCAGCGATTGAATGATATTCATGAGACCTCCTAAAACACAACCATGATTTCTGATTCATGATACCTGATGCCAGATGTTTTTTATCCGGCATCCTGCATCTGGTATCTGTTATCGTATCTCTCTTTGTATCTCGTCCAGCATTTCCCTGTCTTCATCAGTTAACGGTGCGGTCTTCAATAAATCCGGCCGCTTCAGGAACGTGGCTCGAAGCGCTTCGCGTCTCCTCCACCGCTCGATCTCAGCATGATTCCCGCACAGCAAAACATCCGGAACGTTCATTCCTCGGAATTCAGCCGGCCGTGTATAGTGCGGATAATCGAGCAGGCCATTGCTGAACGAATCAAGCGACGCTGATTCGTCATCCCCCAGAACTCCCGGCAAAAGCCTGGCAGCTGCATCGATCACAACCAGAGCTGCAAGCTCTCCACCGGTAAGAACATAATCTCCCAGGGAAAGCTCTTCATCAACCAGCGTCTGAATCACCCGTTCGTCAATCGCTTCATAATGCCCGCATAGCAGAACAATTCTTCGTTGTTCCTCTGAGAACTTCTGTGCACGGTCCTGATTGAACACCTTCCCCTGGGGCGACAGGAGTATGGTCAACAGCGTCTCATCAGGATGATCCGCTTTGATGGCTTCCATGGCGCGAAAAATCGGCTCAGGCTTTAATACCATTCCTGCACCGCCGCCATAAGGGCTGTCATCAGCGGTTTTATGTTTATCAGTCGTATAATCCCTGATGTTCCTTACGGTAACATCAAGCAGACCTTTTTCTCTGCCGCGCTTCAGGATGCTTTCGTGAAGCGGGCTTTCAAACATCCCCGGAAACAGTGTGAGCACTTCAAACGATACTGTGCGTACATTATCCTGATTCATTGCATCAGGCCATCCATAAGATGGATTACCATTCTGTTTTGCGCCGGGTCAACCTGTTTTATAATATCGCGAATGGCTGGAATGTAGATTTCCTTCCTGCCGCGCTTCACCACATATACATCGTTGCTGCCTGTCTCAAAAATATCGGTTATGGTTCCGAGTTTCTCTCCGGCTTCTGAAAACACATCCATACCGATGAGTTGAAACCAGTAATACCTGCCTTCCGGGAGAGGAACTGCCTGCTCTCGCGGAATTTTTATAAACCATCCGTTAAACAGCTTCGCTTTTTCCGGTGTTTCATATCCCTTTAAGCAAAAAAAGGGAATTTCGTTGGCATCATAACGAACAGAGGCTATATCACAGATAATTTCTTTTCCTGCAGGAGAAACTAGAGACACTCGGTCAAGATCTTGAAACCGTTTTGGGAAATCGGTCAAAGGCATGATCTTCAATTCGCCTTTCACGCCCCAGGGCTTCAGCACTTTTCCGATTGTTATGAGCATACTCGCTGCGGACATTTCGATATCAGACAATACCCAGACCGGTTTTGTGCTAATTCAATCAGATTACCGTGCTTCAGCGTATTGCTTCATAACTCCGACCTTGGAAAGCAGGGTTTTGACTGTATTCGATGGAACCGCGCCTTTTTTCAGCCAATCCAGCGTCTTTGCCTGATCCACCTTGATTTCTGCGGGCTTTTTGAGCGGATCATAGGTACCGACCATTTCAATAAAGCGCCCGTCTCTCGGGGATCGGGAATCAGCCACAACAAGCCGATAGTACGGCTTCTTATGCGTTCCCATTCTTTTCAGTCTGATTCGTACTGCCATTGCGTTCACCTCTTTCATTAAGTACAATTTCTAAATTCGAAATACTAAATCCTAAACAATTGTGGTAATAAATGCTATCTAAATCCACCTAGCATCCTGTTCAACTTTCCCATTTTGCCGCCGGAAACCGCTTTCATCATTTTGCGCATTTCAGCGAATTGTTTAAGCAGACGGTTCACATCCTGGACCTGGGTACCGCTTCCCTTGGCAATTCGCAACCTGCGGCTTCCGTTAATGAGCGTATGATCAGTCCGTTCCTTAGTTGTCATGGAACTGATGATCGCGTCTACCTTGGTTATTTCCTTTTCGTTTTCCTGGGCATCCGGCAGAGCCATTTTTTTCATTCCCGGAATCATGCCCATCATCTGCTCAAGCCCGCCCATTTTTTTCATCTGTTTAATCTGGGTTCGGAAATCTTCCAGAGTAAAGGAGTTCTTTTTGAGCTTGGTAGCGAGTTGCTCTGCTTCTTCCCTGCTGACTGTTTCCTGCGCCTTCTCGATAAGCGACAGAACATCGCCCATCCCGAGAATGCGGGAAGCCATCCGATCCGGATGAAACGGTTCAAGAGCGTCGAGTTTTTCCCCGATGCCGACAAATTTGATCGGCTTGCCGGTGACTGCCCGTACTGATAATGCAGCGCCGCCCCTCGCATCACCGTCGAGCTTGGTCAGCACAACGCCGTCAAAACCTACGGAGAGATTAAACTTCTCCGCAATGTTGACGGCTTCCTGGCCGGTCATGGCATCAGCGACAAATAGGATTTCGTGCGGCTGCACTCCTGCTTTGATCTGCTGAAGTTCCTGCATGAGCGGCTCATCAATCTGGAGCCGGCCGGCTGTGTCAAGGATCACTACTTCATACAACGATGAAGCTGCATGTTTCACTGCAGAACGACAGATGGTAACAGGGTCGCTCTGATCTGATGTATATGCGTCAACACCTACTTGCTTCGCAAGGGTGACAAGCTGCTGAATTGCCGCAGGCCTTCGGGTGTCAGCCGGCACGAGAAGAACCCTGCGCCCGTCTTTTTTAAAGTTACGAGCAAGCTTGCCGGCAGTGGTCGTTTTACCCGAACCCTGCAAACCGATCATCATGATAACGGTCGGCGGATTCGGCGCGAGATGGAGTTTTGCCTGGCTCTGTCCAAGCAACGCTACCAGCTCATCATGAACAATCTTGACAACCTGCTGCCCAGGCGTAAGGCTGGTTAATATTTCCTGCCCGACTGCCCGTTCCTGAACCTTGGCAACAAAATCTTTAACAACCTTGAAATTGACATCCGCTTCAAGGAGAGCCAGGCGTATTTCCCGCATGGCCGCTTTTACATCATCTTCCTTGAGAATACCCCTGCCGCGAAGCCTCTTAAATACTGTTTCGAGTTTTCCTGTTAGGGCATCAAACATAAAAAAACCTATTGAGAAAAAGAATATAGAATATATAAAATAAACCCAGTAATGTCAAGGTTTTTTTGGCATTTTAGCCAGTATGAACGCCCCTTGCCGGAATTGCACCTTGTTTTATGAACCTGACAATTCAATATGTTAGGAAACACATATCGCATTGTACTACGCTTTTACACAAAATAGTAACCGGTTCATGTAAAAAAAGGGCATCAACGATCCGTCCTCACCTCGGTAAAGAAGGATCGTTGATGCCCTCGGAGGGGGCGTGAATCACCAAGAACTACTGCAGGAACGAACCATTAAAGCGCTTTAAAAGCGCCGGCATGAGAATACTTCCCACTCAAAGTTTCCACGGAAAGGGGGCGTAATTGCTCATATTTCACAATATTCCCTTTTCGGTCTCGATACACAAGCTTGTCGGTGTCCAGTTCATACTCAGGTACAGCGGCATCAAACCAACGGGTAATAAAGTACTGGTAAAAAAGATTAAACAAACCGGTTTCCTGATGTTTGAACACATATTCCGGCATTTTCTTTATATGCAACCCCGTGGGATAATGCTGCAAACAAAGATAATCTCCCATAATTGCCATTTTCAGAAGCGGGGTATCGCGGTATAGTTTTAACCGTATTTTTTTCTGGCTCTCCCGTAATGTTTTGAGGAAATCAATGCTTTGCATGATCTGGCTTTGAAAGCTCTCTGTTGTTATCGAGGGATCGTCAAGACTTTTTGCCCTGATTGTTGCGCCGTCCCCATGGGGATGCAGCAGCATGATTTTTGCTTCACGGCAATTTTTCAATACCTGGTGAAGATCTCCTTCTTGATCAACAAATGACTGATATCCGGTTGATCCGATAATCAGCACTGATCTTCCCCGTCCTTCCTGCTCCTTGATCCGCTTTATCTGCTTTCGGGCGAGCGGGGATGTGGCAGCCGCTGTGGCGACCAATCCGGTTTTTTTTGCCATATGCGAGCGCCGCCTCATCTTCAGAACCTTGGTGAGCATATTCAACAAAACGATCAGCAAAACAGCGATCGTGATTTCAGCAACGATCAGAAAAAATCGTTCGTTTTCGATAAACGACCAGTAAAGAAGCAGCTTCTGCGTAACGTACTTCAGGGTGCCGGGAAGGGAAAAAGCAATCCCTGCGCTCAGCGCGATAATGGCGATATGATATAAAATATGAAAGATATTTTTTTTCATTAATGATACTCGTATGGATTCTGATTGTATTGTCATACTGTGTTCCACATTCCGCAAATCATGACGTTATTATCAGCGCAGTAACAAGAAGCAGTGCAAATTGCGCCCCGACAGAATCGCCTTCTTGTGATATTCGTTCACACAGGGATGATACAAGTCGGCAGTCAGCATCATTCATGGCGGAAAATTTTTGAATCGCCTTGCTGCGCAATTCATCATTTTCAATTTTGCTCTGGAGGACCTGAATAACGCTCAGAATAGCACGTTGCCTTTTTTCCTCACCTGATTTTTCCAACTGCAATCTCTCCGTGATTTTTTGCGAGCGTGCGGGTTCCGATGCAATTGACATATTCTTGAACAAGCTCAGATTCAAAACAACAAGACATGCAATAAGAAAAAAAGAAACGATCTTTTTCATGCTATAGCTCCTTCGTGATGATAATTGTGACAGTGAGCATGATAGTTGGTATTTACAAATGTTATGCAATATGAATGCCAATAAATAGTTTTTCTATCTTATTGATTTTTAAGCACTGTAACTACTAAAAGAAAAAACAAGGGATTGAAAGTGTATGGATTTTTTTGGGGAAGTCTAGGAAAAGAAGTAAAAAAAAGAATTTTTATTATAAAAACAATAGGTTAATTTTTGTATGAAATTTCATACAAAAGAGGGAGCGATCTACTAGAATCAACGAAAAGTCCATGTCTTCATTTTAAGTTGATGCACAAAGAAAAAAATCACCCCTTATTTTTTTTAAAATCTGATGCGTTGATCTGGTATTTTTTTAAAAGCGTGTAAATATCAGCTCGATAGCGCCCTGCCAGCGTTGCTGCGGCTGCTACATTGCCGTCGGTTGATTCCAGCAGTCTTGCCAGATAATTTTTTTCAAACTGTTCGCGGGCCTGCCGAAGAGGTTGTATCATTTTTTCATCCTGATGTAAGGTAGGCAGGATCATGTCTTCGGTAATAACATCATGCCGGCTCATGGCAACTGCATACTCAATTGCATTTTCGAGCTCGCGTACATTACCCGGCCAGTCATGCAGCATCAATCGCTGGAGAGCCGAGGGAGCAAGCCCTTTTATTTCCTTGTCCATCTGCTTGCAGAATTTTTTCAGGAAATAGTCTGCCAATACCGGAATATCTTCCTTCCGTTCCCGAAGCGGCGGCAAAAAGACCGGAATAACATGAATCCGGTAAAAAAGATCTTCCCGGAAAAGAGCCTGCTTCACCTGTTCCGTCAAATCCTTATTCGTGGCGACAATAACCCGAACGTCCACTTCAAGTGGCCGTTCACCGCCGACCGGATAAAATTGCCGCTCCTGCAGTACCCGCAGAAATTTTGCCTGAATGGAAAGAGGCATGTCTCCGATTTCGTCCAGAAAGATGGTACCTTCATGCGCCTGGGCAAAGAGACCTCGCGAACTTTTGACCGCTCCGGTGAATGATCCTTTTTCATGGCCGAACAATTCGCTTTCCAGAAGCGTTTCGGGAAGTGCTGCACAGTTTATTGCGACAAACGGCTTGTCCTTTCGAGTGCCTGCAAGGTGGATCGCACGAGCAATCAGTTCCTTGCCGGTGCCGCTTTCACCGTGGATATAGACGGTTGATTCCGTTTGCGCTATCCGCGATACGGCTTCAAGGACGACTTCCATTGCAGAACTGCGCGCAATAATGTTCTGAAAATTATACCGTTCGCTTAATAGATTTTTCAAACGATCAACTTCCAGGGAAAGCCTGCTCGTTTCCAGTGCATGTTCCACATGGAGAACAAGCTCCCGCGCATCGAACGGTTTCGTAAGATAGGTGTATGCGCCGCGCTTCATCGCTTCCACAGCGCTCTCGATGCTGCCATGGGCTGTAAGAATGATCACCGGCATGCGGGGATTCATCCGGTGAAGCTCTTCCATGAGCGTGATGCCGTCCTGATGAATGAGCTGCAGGTCTACGATAGCAAGATCAAAAGGCCTTTCCAGAGCATTTTTTTTTGCTTCCTGCTCATCCGGAGCCGCAGTAACCGTGTATCCGGAACTTTCAAGCCTCATTCTCATCAGCTCAAGAAGGTTCCGATCGTCATCAACAAGAAGTAACGTGCCGGTGGACGGCAGACTCATTTCCCGATTCCCTTCTTCTTTTCTTCGATTTCAATATCAACCTGTTTTGCCTTTTCAAAGGACTGGAAAACGCTGATCCAGATTTTTGCCTCTTCAACAAGCGGGCTTTCGGGAAATTCCTTCTCCAGCCGTATAAAATAGCCGAGCGCTTTTTTATAATCCTTGCCTGGATTCGCATAATGCGCGCTGAGCAATCCCAGGCTCATCAAAGCAATATCGCCGGAAGATGACTTGCCTGACTTTGACAGCATCTTCTCATACTGGGAAAGAGCGTGGTCAAAGTCAGCTTTGCTGCTCCGGTCGTCCATGCGCGGCACATGCGTACAGGTTTCGCGCTCAGGGAAGAGCGCTTTGATCGGCGCACATGCAGCGACAAGAACCGCGCACAAGATTAAACCGGCAATTGAACTGAAAACGTGCTGCCGTTTCCTTCCGTGCTCTGTACCCACACTGTCCCTCCATGCTTCAGTATAATATGCTTCACAATGGCCAGACCAAGGCCGGTTCCCGGAAATCGCGCAAACCCCGGTGCCTGCCGGAATTTGTCGAAAATCACGTCGAGATGTTCCTTCGGAATACCGGGGCCTGTATCCGTAACGGTTATTAAAATGCCTTGTTTGCAGCACCCTGCAGCGATCTCGACTGTTCCTCCCTGGGGCGTGAATTTCAGCGCATTCGCAAGCAGGTTTCGCAGGACTTGAAGCATGCGTTCGCTGTCGAGCGACACTAGTGGCATTTCCTTGAGCGTGAGAGTGACCGTAATTCGCTTCGCCTCTGCAAGCGGCCCGACTTCATGAACCGCCTGGCTTATGAGGGGCGCAATATCCGTCCTGGCAAAAGTAAAGTTAAGCATGCCGGATTCAAGCTTGGAAAGATCAAGCACTGAATTTACCAGCGCAATCAGACGGTCACTTTCCTCAGATATGATGCTTAGGAGCTTTTTCTGCTTGTCCGTGATTTCTCCGCCCTTTCCTTCCAGCAACAGGTTCGTGCCTTCCTTGATTGAGGTAAGCGGCGTTCGGAGTTCATGCGACATGAGCGCGAAAAAATCCATTTTCATTTTATCGACTTCCTGCAGTTTCGCACACATGGTATTGAACGCGCGGGCAAGCTCTTCTATTTCAGGAGGAGAATCAACCTTCAGGTTTGCTTCAAACACCCCTGCGGAGATATCCTTTGTTTTCCGGTGCATTTCAGAAAGCGGCCGGGTAATGCTCTGCGTGATCCATATCGCCATAACAAGACCGGCAAGCAGGCAGAGTGCGCTAATAAACAAAGCAAGCGTCCTGGCGCTGGTTCCTGCTTCGCTTAAATGCTTTACCTTGCGATAGATATTCTGGTGGCTCATAAGGCGGATCTTGATCAATTCCTCGATTGCAGCATTCACTGCCTGTTCTTTGGCTTCAGCAAACTGCGTCTTTGAATAGTATTGCAGCTCTTTAAGATTGTTCAATTCTTCTTCAAACAAATCGAGATACGTCCGGTGAAGACTATCGACATTCTGTAAGGCATTTTTTGCTTCATCAGGAAGATTCAACAGCATTGCCTCTTTCAGATACTGCTCGAATTCTTTCTTTGATTTGAGAAATCCTTCATACAGCGCCTGATCACGAACGATCAAATATTTTTTTTCATATCGTGTTTCTGACAATAGGGCATCCGTCAGGTCCTTATGAAGGCTGATAAGAGAATTGTCCACGAGAATAATGGAACGAGTCACATCGGTCACTTGGCCAAGCTGTACAATGGCATACACGCTCATGCCGGCAGCCAGAACGAGCAGAAAACAATATCCCAGAAATAATCGTGCAAGAATGCTTAATTTCATTGAGATCCCTTTTAGCAAGCAGTTGAAGAAATCCTTTAGATCTATACTCTATACGCCGTCCTTCCCGCGCAAGCGGGAATCCAGAACTTTTTCGATAACACTGGATGCCCGTTTTCACGGGCATGACAAATGTTATTATATCCGAGAACTTTTTAGTAAACGAGAAGCATCCATTTCTTTACTGCTGCGAGAAAACAATATACACCAAAAAACCGTTTGTTCAAGAGAATATTCTTATGCATATGCAGGAATGCTTAATAACAAAGGAAATTTCTCGCATTTTAATTGCTTTTAGTTATAATAACTAATGCTCATCCAATCCCTTTTAAAACAAAATCCTCTTGTGCTTGCACCCATGGCAGGGATAACCGATTTTCCTTTCCGAATGATCTGCAAGGAGTTGGGTGCAGGACTTGTCTTTTCCGAAATGGTGAGCGTTGAAGCGTTAATCCGGAAGCATAAACGTACTCACAACATGCTGCACACGCATCCAGCCGAGCGTCCGGTCGTGATCCAGCTCTTTGGATCAAAACCCGCGTCCATGGCCGAGGCTGCCCGGATTGTTTCGCAGGGAAATGTTGACTTTATTGACATTAACATGGGCTGTCCGGTACCGAAGGTCTTGAGAAGCGGGGCAGGCTCTGCGCTGCTGCGTGACAGGGAACTCGCAAAAGAGATTATGACTGCGGTCGTGCGAGCATCCAGAGTGCCGGTTACGGTCAAGATTCGTTTAGGCTGGGATGCAAATAATATCGTGGCAGTTGACCTGGCCAAGGCTGCAGAAGCCATTGGTATTACTGCGGTAACAGTACATGGAAGAACAAAAGCCCAGGGTTTTCGAGGCCATGCAGACTGGAGCGCGATCAAGCAGGTAAAGGATTCCATTGCCATTCCGGTGATTGGAAACGGAGATGTATGTTCAGCCAGAGACGTAAAAAGAATGCTGGATGCCACCGGTTGCGACGGCGTCATGATCGGACGGGCTGTTCAGGGAAATCCATGGTTGTTCAGAGAAGCAAAGCAGTACCTTGAAACAAGCATTGTTCCTCCACCTCCTTCTCGGGAAGAACGCCAGACGACCATGCTTCGGCATTTAAACGATATGGTAGTCTTGCTTGGAGAAAACATCGGTGTGCGGGAAATGCGGAAACATCTTTGCTGGTATACAAAAGGTCTTCCGGGCGGAGCGGAATTCAGGCAAAGAATTAATCACATGGATACGTTTGATAATGTTGAAGTGGAAATTAGGAGCTTCTTTACCCTGATGCCAGATACCGGATCCCGGATGCAAGACAACATATAAAGACATTGCATTGGTACATATTATCGAAGTCATAATAATCTGTACTTATGCTGATCCGTCATCCTCGAATGCTTCTATCCTCGATTCAGGTGTTCGGGGACGGGTATGATTTTAAGACCAGATTCCCGATTACAACTTCGGGAATGACAAATATTATTGTCGTTCTCTCTATTTTGAGACCATTAATACATAGTAAAAGAGAACTGATTTCAATGCCAGAAAAGCAATCCCAAAACGATATTATTGCTGAGGCCAGACGCAATCGTGACCTCCGAGAAAAAGGATATCGGGAGCAAGCTCTGAAATTTTACCCTGCAATCTGTGCTCGCTGCGGACGCGAGTTTTCAGGAAAAAAGCTCCGAGAACTGACTGTCCATCACAAAGATCACAATCACGACAACAACCCGCCTGATGGCAGCAACTGGGAACTGCTCTGTCTGTACTGCCATGATCAGGAACATCAGGAATATCTGGATAAGGAAACGTTCGAAGGATCAAAAGCTCATAATACGAGTAATGATTCGGCTACGTATAAACCGTTTGCAGGGTTGGAAGATTTGTTAAAACGGAAAAAGGAATAACCTTCAGTAAAGAGCGTTTTTTCATGAAAGTCCGAACGCTCGTCGTCGTTCACAACCATTACCAGGTTCCCTTCTTTAATAAGCTGAAAACAGGTTTTTAAAATTGGAGCAATCACAGGGCTCCGTTACGCAACGTCCCCAAAGCTTCCTTTGTGAGCAAATGAAGAGGCGGGGCTTGCCGTCCCGCGCAATAGAAAACAACAAAGAATCTTTCGTTGAAATACGTTAATTCCGAAGTCTGACCCCAAGCCTACTTTTTTAAAATTTCTGTCTGGTTTAAAAAAAGCCCCGCATAAAATAGGCGGGGCTTTTTCGAAATTTATCTGAAGAGAAAATTAACTTATCGGTTTACTTTGTTCAGTTGAAAGATCGCTTTCAACTCCCAGGGCATTAAATGCTCTGATTTTAAAATAATAAGTGTATCCTCTAGCAAGGTTGGTAATTTGATGTGTTGTCACAATGCCCACAACAATGCTGTTACTATAATTCCCGGATTGAGTCCCATAATAGATTCTATATCCAGCAAGATTATTTAGTGGCGATCCATCGACATTGGTAGTCGGGGCTGTCCAGGTAAGGGTGGCAGTTCCTGTTGTAGGTGCAGGGGAACTCGTGCCACCGCCTCCTCCAGCACCGCAGGATACCATAAAAAAAGCCATTACTAAGAGTAGTGATGTATATAAAGTAAATTTTTTCATTTGTAAGCTCTCCTTTAACAAAGTTATTGCACAGGAAGCAAGATTGGAGCTGATGGCCGTACACCTGTTACAAATGTTGCGTTGCTCCCATACGATGTGCCAACAGAATTTATGGCATAAGCACGAACATAATAACGTATATTATTTGTAAGGCTGGCGATCGGAACACTAAATGTTCCAGTGCCAGCGCCGTTGGTTGCACACCAGGTATTGGGTGTCGTTGTCGTAGGATTGGTTGCCGTGCTCCAGCAAATTCCCCTTTCAGTGACTGACGATCCACCATCTGATGTTACATTCCCTCCACCATTCGCTGTTGTTGGTGTTATACCGGTAACAATGCTCGTTAGAACGGTGGGAGCAACAGGCGCTGCTAATGTTGTAAACGGAATATCGCTGCCATATCCTATGCCGACTGAATTAATAGCGTATGCTCTCACATGATAGGTTGTATCTGGACTCAGACTACTCATAGAACTTGTAAATGCCCCTGTTCCGCTACCATTAGTGGTGCAGTTGCCTCCTACAGCAGGATTCACGGCTGTGCCCCAACAGACACCTTTGCTGGTTACTGCTTCACCGCCATCTGAAAGAACATTTCCGCCGCTTGATGCTGTTGTCATTGTTATGCCTGTTACAGCGGTTGTACTTACTGTCGGCACGACCGGTATCGCAAGTGTTGCAAACTGGACGTCGTTTCCGTATGCAGTACCTGCGGAATTGGTCGCGTAAGCTCTAACATGATAGGTAGAACTCGGGTTCAAGCCGCTTAGAGAACTACTAAACGTGCCTGACGCATTCCCGTCATTGGTGCAGCTATTTGCTGCCAAAGTGGGATTTGAGTCGGGACCCCAGCAAACGCCTCGTGCAGTAATAGATGCTCCTCCATCTGAGCTAATGTTTCCTCCGCTTGATGCAGTTGTTTGAGTTATTGATGTTACCGCTGTAGTGGTGAGTGTTGGTAGATTTGCTGCTGATGAAAATGAAATATCATTCCCATATCCGGTGCCAGTGGAATTTGTAGCATAGGCCCGAACGTGATACGTTGTTAATGCGGTCAATCCGGTAATAGCGCTAATAAATGAGCCTGTGCCTGTCCCATTACTCGTACAAGGATCAGCTGTAGTTGGATTGGCTGCGGTGCTCCAGCACACCCCCCGGGCAGTAACAGCTGCACCGCCATCTGAGGTAACATTGCCGCCACCAGTGGCAGCAGAAGCTGAGACCCCGGTAACAGCGGTAGTAGTAACAGTGGGAGCAACAACGGTCGTAAAAGCTTTTAAATTTACATTAGCATTTACTTCTACTGCCATGTCATACCACGTGGTTCCCTCGCAGCTTATATAGCTCTGTCCCGCATTTGCTGTCGCTTGACTGCTGTATCCTGGCTTTTGACTTTCTGCGGGAACCGGAAAATTATATCCAGGAGTAGTAAGCTGAACAACTATCGAAAATTTTTGCCCGTTGGCAAGCGCGACGGGATTCGGTAATTGAATCGTGTGATAACCTGCAGATGCAATTGTTCCCGATGTACTTAAAGCAAGTGTTCCGCTGCGCGGACCGGAAGAAGCATTGGTATAAACGTATATGGTATAGGATGCATTGGGAGCCAATGTATAAAAACTCGCAGCTGCAACCGGTTCGCTTGAGACTGCAGTAAAAATATTTGCAAACCAGGCAGTGGTGCTATTTACCTTGCATCCATACGCATTGATCAATCCCAACGGATCGTATTGATAAATTCTCGAAAAGTTTGTTGGGGATTGTGCATTATTAAACAGATAATTATCGGTTCCTATATGGATGTCATAATAGGAAACATAAAAATAACCGCCATCCCCCCATGCAGATCCGTAACTGTTTTTAATAATAAAAGCTCCGTTTCCTCCTGGCGATAATGCGAAGTTTGAGCTTGAATAATTGTCATCCCAACCGACGATAGTTACTGCGTGGTTGGAATCATTGCTGCCGTTATAATAATAGGAATTCGTGGAAGGTTTCCAATAAGAGTACGTTGGATTTGAATTCATATACATCGAGGTGAAAACACCGCCATAATCCATGACTGCCTGTTTTATAGCATTATTGTCTGTTGCATTTATTCTATCGGCAATAAACAGAACTTCCTGGATATGTTTCTGTATTGTCAATCCGGCAGAAGAAGTGCTGACGTTTATATTATAAGGGTCATCTGACTCGATAATAGGGCCGCTCCATCGAGACAAATATGCCGTGGACATCAATGCATTGCCGCCATCACAATGTGCAGCATCAAAACCATGTTTGTTTTTTAAATGTTGTTCTGAAAAATCCCAGGTTTCTGACAATAATAAATTGGATTCCAATGATCCCATGGTGGCAAATGCCCAGCAGGAACCACATTGTCCTTGATCTTTCACTGGCGTCACTTTTCCGGTTGTGCGCAAATCATAGCTCGCAGGGTAAGCGTACAGCGGAGATTGTAACATTCGGGCAGCGGGCAAATAGGACAGATGCTGCAAACTTACAGGAGGTGGTATGAATCCCGCTCGGCCGTTAAACGATATATCTTCATTTC